>Ga0224554_1000005_pt1 | contig 209838 bp, 186 predicted proteins | sample 714S22024metaG_FD_180666 | JGI IMG/M metagenome (GOLD analysis project Ga0224554, IMG submission 180666) | Peat soil microbial communities from Stordalen Mire, Sweden - 717 S2 20-24 | ecosystem: Environmental > Terrestrial > Soil > Wetlands > Peat | place: Sweden: Norrbotten County, Stordalen... | reverse complement strand
TGTCTCCCCAAGCCGTGAAGCGAGCAGCAAACGGCAGGGTGACGGACAGCGGTTTCAAAAAAAAGCTCATGAACACAACAAATCAAATTGAAGCGTCAGCTCCGGCGAATGTCCGGCCATCGTCGGTTTCAAATACCAGCAAGACAGCGCAGGCCGATTTTGTCCGGCATTGCGAGAATCGCCGCTTGCCCACCGGAACGGTTTTGAACTATTTGCGGACACGGTTGCCGGGGCAATACGAAGTCGCCGAGGTTGTCGGCAAGTGGGTTTGGCTGGACGTTTCGCCCGCTGGCAAACCGGCTTTGGCCAAGCTGCTTTGGGTTTCCACTGGAATCAGCGGCGCGGTGTCTGGCAGCACCCGTGCGGCAGCTTCAACCCCTTCGGCATCCACCCTGCCGACCCCCGCGCCAAGTATCGCTCCTATTTCCCCGCCGACGTGCTGCCCGCTTGAACCGAAACCTGTCATGAACATTTTGACTGTTACGACACTGGCACTGTCAGTGAAAGTGTCAGTCAAGGCAGCCGCCAATAGCCGAAAATTCTGGCGGTTTAACTCGAATAGTCTTTAGTTTTCCCAACAATCTGCTAATTTCCCTTTGTCTAAATCAATGCAACAGACGTGTTTCATCCGTGAACATCTGTGGCTGAAAATGAATCTGCTGGAAAAAATAAAGACGCGGTTCGCCGGCAAGGCCAAGCCGGAGCATCTGCGGCGCGGCGAACTGGGCGAGCGCGCCGCAAAAAAGCATTTGCAACAGCTTGGTCTGAAATTTCTCGCGGCCAATTTCCGGTCGGCGCGCGGCGAGATTGACCTGATATTTCGCGATGGCGACTGTCTGACATTTGTCGAGGTTAAGACGCGTTCGTCCGAGGACTGGACGCGCCCGGCGGCGGCGGTGGATGCGCGCAAGCGGCGGCTGATTTCCCAGACCGCGCTGGATTATCTGCGGCTGCTGAAAAATCCGCCGGTGAAAATCCGGTTCGACATCGTGGAGGTTTTGCTGGCGGACGGCGAAGTGCGCGAAATCCGGCATTTGCCGAACACGTTCGCGCTGTCCAAGCCGTATCGCTACGGCTGAAACTGCGGCATCGCCCGGTAGACTGAATTTCGAACCGGATGGACTTTGAACGCCGCCGGATTATATTCGTCAAAAGGTTGTGCAATCATTCAGATTAGCAAAAATTACGACCGCCATTTTGCTGGCGGCAGGTGTCATGGTGGTGACGCACGAAGCGGGCCGCGCGCAGCCGGCCGGCTTTCCCAGCAGTCCAACCAATCAGCCAGACGACATGAAAAATTTCAAAAAACCGGACGCGGCGGAGTTAAAGAAGATGCTGACGCCCGAACAATTTGCCGTCACGCAGCAGGCGGCGACCGAGCCGGCTTTCCAGAACGAGTTTTGGAACAACCATGCGCCGGGCATTTATGTGGACGTGGTGTCGGGCGAGCCGCTGTTCAGCTCGCTGGACAAGTTCGACTCCGGCTGCGGCTGGCCGAGCTTCACCAAGCCGCTGTCCGGTGGATTGCTGGACGAACGCACCGACACCTCCTTCGGCATGACGCGCACGGAAGTCAGGTCCAAAACCGCCGACTCGCACCTCGGCCACGTTTTTGATGACGGCCCCGGCCCGACGCATTTGCGCTATTGCATCAACTCTGCATCGCTGCGGTTCATCCCGCTCGACAGGATGGAATCGGCGGGCTACGGCGCGCAACTGGAGCCGTTCATCAAGGCCGGACTTTACAAACCACCGGCCACGCCAGCGCAGACGAACAGTCCTGCGGAAAAGCGGTAGCCGGCGCGAGACGGCTCGCTGTCTGAAAACAATTACTCCGATCTGGAGAAAATCAGCGAGGCGTGGTAGCCCCAAAAGCCCAGCGAGTTGGACATGAAAGCTGAAATTCGGGCCGGCCGGGCGATCAATGGCTGCGCATTGATGGAGCAAGACGGATCCGGTTCGTGACAATTTGCGGTGGGGGGAATCATCTGATGTCGCATCGCTTCAATCCCGATGACCGCTTCCAGCACCGGTGTTGCCCCCAAACAATGACCCGTAACGGGTTTCGTCGAACTACAGGGAATCGGCGCGGTGCGATTACCGAACAATTCCCCCATGGCCCGGGCTTCGGCCAGATCATTCAGCTTGGTGCCGGTGCCGTGCGCATTAACGTAATCAATCGCATCCGAGTCAAGTCCCGCCATCTGCAACGCCTGCCGCATGACCAGGAGCAAACCCGCGCCGTCTTCGTTGACACTCGCGCGGCCCGAGTCATGGACATTCATGGACCATCCGGCCAATTGCGCCAGCGGCCGGACTCCACGCCGGCTGGCGGCGCGGGCCGATTCGAGAACCAAAAATGCGCCACCTTCGCCGAGAACCATACCGTTGCGCGTGGCGTCAAAGGGGCGGCATGTCCGCGCGGCTTCTTCATGAAACCCAAGCACGCCGGCGGAATCCAACTGGGCCAGGATGACCGGTTGCAACGGGGCTTCGGATCCGCCCGCCAGCATCACGTCCGCCTTGCCCAGAAGAATCTGTTCCGCCGCGAAGCCGATGGCAAAGGCCGCCGAGGCGCAGGTGGCGGAAATGGTTGCGCCCGGCCCATTCAGTTTGAAGGCCTGCACCAGCACCCCGCCCAGAGCCCCGAAGGCGCAATTCGCCGACAAGGACGGCGGATATTTCGGCTGCCCCAGGAAATTGGAGGATTCATTGATTTTGCCCAGCGGTCCTCGCGATGAACCGGTGACCATGCCGATTTGCGTCGGAAGATAGGCTCCTGCGAGCTGCGCCTGATGCCATGCTTGTTTGGCCGCCAGCCACGCCATTTGCGCGCTGCGATCCATCTTTCGCACCGGATGCAGTTCGGGCCGTGAAACATCCAGTTCGGGCGCGCTGCAAACGGCGAAGCGGGAGCTTCCGGTTCCCATTTCAAACTCCCGCCATGCGGCCGTGCTGTGTCCCGCGACAGCCGCCTCCCACAGCTCCGGCACCGAGCCGCCGGCCGCCGAGAAACAACCCATGCCGGTGACGACCACTGGATTATCACGCGCCAAATTGGTGAGAATGGAGGAGTTCATTGGGAGACTGTTTCATCGGGGTGGTGACGACGGCGGTTGGAATTTTACAGCCATCAGCTTCGAAAATTGTTCAGGATGTTGCCGAAAATGAGGCAGCATTTCATCTAGCAGATGTTTTCCGGCCTGTGCCCAATCAGCTTCGGCGGTCAGATATTCCGGCGACACCGGGCGGCCCAGTTTGATATGGTAATGCCAGTGGCCTTCGTCAATAAGAACCAACGGAATCAGTTCCGCCCGATGACGAATGGCCAGACGGACCGCGCCGGCAGCCATTTGAAAGGTCCAGCCTTCGCCAACCGGCAAATCCACCCGCTTGACCGCCCCAGCATCAATGGCAACCAGCAGTGCATTCCCGGCGGCGAGAAACTCGCTCGCCTCCCGCAACTGATCCAGATAGAAGGCGATCGGAATTTCGGGAAAAGGAGAAAAGCCGTCTTGGAGCCGATCCCATCTCGTCCGGGTTTCCGCCTTGCCGATGACCAAGTTTGCTGCGGGAATTCCTGCGGCCCGGAGCCAAAATCTGGACAGCCGATAGGCGCTGGAATGGAGAAATGCGAGGACGACCGGGCGTCCGTTCTGCCTGGCCCGCAGCACCGAATCAAGCCCTTCAATGCGGCAGCGGCTCATCCACTTCACTTCGGATCTGCCAGTCGCTCCGGCATGTATTCCAGCATCTGATTCAAATAACACTGCCTCCGCGACGCACGAATAGCCTGGGCCGGCTTTTCCACAGCCAGACAGGCAGGCAAAGGCACCGAATCGAGATTCCGCTGCAGGGCGGAGCGCACACGGGCATATCCCCCAAAAACCCAGTAAAGGCTCCGAACTGACAATCGGCGCTCCATCCAGCGAAAAAAATGAAAGTAGAGGATCTTGCACCTGACTTTGAATCTTTTCGTTTTTTCATCAAAGCTGGACACAGCGCGAATTATGGGACAACCAAGCGCGGTTTCAACTTTTTTCCAAGACCCGATGCCTTCCACTCTTCGCAGACGGAAACGGCTTCACCTTTTGCGTGCGTTGAAGGGAAATCTGTGGTTTAATCCACGATTCTGATGGACGACACAAATTCATTGATCGAACAGCGCCGGGCCAAGCTCGCCGCGCTGCGCGCGAAGGGCATTGACCCGTTCAAAAACAAATTCACGCCCGGCGAGACCTGCGCCGCCGCGCGTGCCGGTTACGCCGAGGGCCGCGAGGTCGCCGTCGCCGGGCGCATCACCGCGCACCGCGAGATGGGCAAATCCATGTTCCTGGACGTGCGCGACCAGTCCGGCCGGCTCCAGATTTACGCGCAGAAAAATCATCTCGAAGAAACCGCGCCGGGCAGTTGGGATATTTTCACGCACCTCGACCTCGGTGATTTCATCGGCGCGCGCGGGAAACTGTTCACCACCAAGACCGGCGAGATTTCCATCAAGCTCGATTCCTTCGTGATTCTGGCCAAGGCGCTGCGCCCGCCGCCCGCGAAATGGCACGGGCTTGAAGACACGGAAATCCGCTACCGCCAGCGCTATCTCGATTTGATGGCGAACCCGGAGGTGAAGGATATTTTCCTCAAGCGCAGCGAAATCATCCGCGAAATCCGGAATTTTCTGCACGCGCGCGGCTTCGTGGAGGTCGAGACGCCGATGATGCAGGCGATCCCCGGCGGCGCGGCGGCGCAACCGTTCGTCACGCATCACAACGCGCTCGGCTGCGATTTTTACATGCGCATCGCGCTGGAACTTTACCTCAAGCGCCTGCTCGTCGGCGGCATGGACCGGGTGTTCGAGATCGGCCGCAACTTCCGCAACGAGGGCCTCTCGCGCCGGCACAATCCCGAATTCACCATGCTCGAAGCCTACCAAGCCTTCGGCGATTACGAGACCATGATGGAGCTGGTGCAGGGAATGGTCTGCCACGTCGCGCAAAAGGTTTTGGGAACGCTGAAAATTGAAACGAAGGACGCCGAGGGGAAAATTGTAAAATCCATCGACCTCACGCCGGATTGGAAACGCGCGAAATACAAAGACCTCGTCCGCGAAAAGGCCGGCGCGGACTGGTTCGACGTTTCACCCGCCGAGCGCCGCCGCCGCGCCATCGAAGATTTGAAGCTGGGCGGCGACATCGCGGCGGGCTACGAGGACTTTGAAGTCACCGGCGCGGTGTTCGAGAAACTGATCGAGCCGACGCTGATTCAGCCGACGTTCGTCACGCATCTGCCGAAGGAACTCGTGCCGCTCGCCAAGCTTTCGCCCGACGACCCGACGACCGTCGAAGTCTTCGAGTGCTGCATCAACGGCCAGGAAATCGCGCCCGCCTACACCGAGCAGAATGATCCCATCGAGCAGCGCGAACGCCTCGAACATCAGGCCGGCGGCGAGACGCAAAAGCTGGACGAGGATTTTCTCGTCGCGCTCGAACACGGAATGCCGCCCGCTGGCGGCATGGGCATGGGCATTGACCGTTTGTGCATGATGCTGCTCGGCCAGGAAAGCATCCGCGACGTGATTTTGTTCCCGCAGTTGAAGCCGAAATGATTTCCAAACCGCTTATCTTCACTAATCCACGCTAATGAATTTTTATCAGCGGAGATTGGCGCGAATTCACGGTTTATTTTTACCATGCTCACCGTAGCCGGACTTTCCAAATCATTTGGCGGACGCGAATTGTTTGACGACGTTTCGTTGAACATCATGGCGGGCGACCGCATTTCCATCGTCGGGCCGAACGGCGCGGGCAAATCCACATTGTTCAAAATCATCCTCGGCAAGGAGGAGGCGGACGCGGGCGACGTGACGTTCATCCGCGGCACGCGCACCGGCTATCTGCCGCAGGAAAGCGAACCCGCCGGCAACGAAAGCGTCCTCGACATCGCCGTGCCGCACGAACACGAGCACGACGGGCAGTTCGTCGCCAAGGCCAAGCAGATTCTCGACAGCCTCGGCTTCAAGCTGACGGATCACCACCGTCCGGCGCGCGAGCTTTCCGGCGGCTGGGTGATGCGCGCGCATCTCGCGCGGCTGCTGGCGGAGGAACCGGATTTGCTCCTGCTCGACGAGCCGACGAACCATCTCGACCTCGAAACGTTGCTGTGGTTTCAGGAATATCTGCGCCATTATCCCGGCGCGATCCTGCTCATTTCCCATGACCGCGAATTTCTCAACCGCCTTTGCACGCACGTCGCCGAGCTGCGGCAGTCGCACCTGCTGCGCTACACCGGAAATTACGACGAGTATCTCGAACAGCGCGCGTCGGCGGAGGCGACGATGATTGCCACGGCGAAATCGCAGCAGCGCGAGATTGACCGGATGCAATTGTTCGTGGACCGCTTCCGCGCGAAGAACACCAAGGCCGCGCAGGCGCAGAGCAAGATGAAGCAGATCGAACGGCTCAAGGAGGAAATGGTCGGGACGCCGGACGATGACGGGCCGACGGTCGGCTTCCGGTTTCCGCAGCCGCAGCGCAGCGGCCAGCGCGTCATCACGCTGGAGAAAATCAAGTTCGGCTACGGCGAAAAATTGATTTACGACGGACTTCATTTCGAGGCCGAGCGCGGCCAGCGCATCGTGCTGGTCGGACCGAACGGCGCCGGCAAATCCACGCTGCTCAAGCTGCTCGCGGAAGTCCTCAAGCCGCAATCCGGCCTGCTCAAGCACGGTCACAACACGAAGTCCGGCTATTTCGCGCAGCACCGAGCGGCGATGCTGAATCCCAAGCACACCGTCTTGCAGGAGGCGCTCGACACGCCGCAGCGCGTGACCGAGCAGTCCGTCCGCAACGTCCTCGGCAGCTTTTTGTTTCGCGGCGACGACGTCTTCAAGCCGGTGAGCGTGTTGAGCGGCGGCGAAAAAAGCCGGCTCGCGCTGGTGAAACTGCTGCTCAATCCGCCGAACCTGCTGCTGATGGACGAGCCGACGACACACCTCGACATGGCCAGTGTTGACGCGTTGATTGTGGCGTTGAAGCAATACGAAGGCACGCTCATCTTCATCAGCCACGACGTGCATTTCATCCGGCTGCTGGCGAACCACGTCGTGCGCGTGGAAAACGGCCATCTCCGGCATTTCACCGGCGGCTACCAGTATTACCTCGACAAGACATCGCAATCGGCCCGCGCGGCGTTGACCAGTTCGAGCATGGCGAAATCCCCGTCCACAGATGGAAATTCATCTTCCGCCCCGGCGGTGGACCGCAAGGGGCAGAAGCGGATGGAAGCCGAGCAGCGCCAGGCGCGTTCGCGGAAGAAACAGGAAATCAAGAAACACATCGCCGCGCTGGAGAAGGAAATTGCGGAACTCGAATCGAAGGAAAAGGAGCTGGCGGCGGAATTGGAGAAGCCGGAAAGCTACGCTGGCGGGCGCGCGATGCAGATCAACCGCGAGCTGATGCGCGTCCACGACCGCCTGCCGCTGGCGACGGCGGAGTGGGAGTCGGCAGGGACGAAACTGGCGGAGTTTGAATCTGCATAACCGAGGCAATAATACTCACAGCCAGCTTTTCAATTGCCCGCGCAAAATCTGCCGGGCGCGATAAAGCCTGGATTCCACGGCCTTCGGCGTCGTCTCCAAAATGGCCGCGGCCTCGGCCAGACTCAATTGTTCCCATTCGCACAACACAATTACCTCGCGCAAATCCTCCGGCAGTTTCCCGACGGCAGCCCGGATGGCGGCGGCGCGCTCAGCAGCAAGCGCCTGTTCGTTCGGCGCGGGAGCGTCGGACGGCAACGTGCTGCCCAGCGTCTGTTCCGTTTCTGCATTTTCCGCTTCGAGCGAAATGGCCGGATGCCGCGATCGCCAGCGGAAATGGTTCCGCGCGAGGTTCGCGGCGATGGTGAACAGCCAGGTGGAAAATTTCTTGTTCGTCCGGAAACTGCCGCGCGACTTGAAAACGCGGACGAAGGTTTCCTGCGCCAGGTCGTTCGCGTCGTCCTCGTTGCCGACCATGCGGCAGAGGAAATGGAACACCGGCGTGGCGTGGCGCTCCATCAAATCGTTGAGCGCCGCGTCCTGGCCGGCGATCAGCCGTTCCATGTCCGCGCAGTCGCAGGCATTGATGTCAGTTTGTTCCATGGTGGCCGGCGTGGTCAGACATGGACTGCTCAATCTCCTCGTGGAAACCGAGCGTGAGTTTTTTCATTTCGGCAAGATAACGCCGGCCCTGCTCCGGCGGCATGGCCTGGCTGACCTCGATGAAATGCCGGAGCATCTGCGCCTGGCATTGCGCGCGAAGCTCGCCGAGCTCGGTCAGTTTCCGCTGCGCCTGGGCGGTCACATTGGTTCCGCCGCCGAGCGCGGTTTGAGCCTCGGTGTTCTTGGCCGCGATGAGCGCGCACATTTTGGCGCATTGCGGCATGTAACCCTCGTGAAGCTGCCGGACACGCGCCATCTCGGTGTCGCTCAAATGAAATTCATCGCGCAGCCAGCTCAAATCATCCGCCGAGCGCGTCATGGTCGTCACGCAGGCGCGCTGGCTGACAAAGTAGGAGCCGGCAAAAACGGCTGCCGCCAATGCCAAGGCTCCCAGCAAAATGATGAGCGACCGGTTCATTCAGCGCAGCGAATTTGGCGCGACGGCGGCGAGATAACGCGCTTGTTCATTCTGTTTCACATTTTGCGCGCCTTGGTAAGTCCCCAGCAAAACACCGGCCAGCACCAGCGTGGCGACGGTGGCGTAGGCAAATCGCGGCCGCAACACCAATGAGACGAAGGCGTCCAGCCAGAAGCCGGATTTCGCCGGCGCCCCGGCTTCTTCAATCCGCCGCCAGACATTTTCCTGGAAACGGGGCGGCAGCGACGGCGACGGGCGCGCGGCGCGCAGGACTTCACGGAATCTGGTGTCGTCGGGATTCATGTTTTCTTTCATCGGTTTTGGACGGCGGGTTTCATCCGCCGCCGCCCAAAAAACTACCCATTTTACTTTGTTGTCGCAACGGCGCAGCAAGGCATCGGCGCCGAGGGATTCGCGGCACAGGCTTGAATCGCCTTCGGGCTGCTGCCGGTCATGTTCATGGCGCAGGCAATGGCGGGATTCACCTCGTTCGACTGGCCGGCGACGGTCTTGATCTGGTTGCTCGCAGCGCGGGGTGAAATGGCGGCCGTGTTGACCGCAACGGTGTTCGCGTCGCCGGTCGTGCCGGAGACCTGCCTGGTCTGATTGCCGGCGGCGCGCGGCGAGAACAGCGAGTCACTGGCGCTGGCGTTGATGGCAAATGCGGCGAATGCAGCCACGCCGCAGGTGAGGATGAGATTACTTGTTTTCATTTTAATTTTTCTTTCTGTTTGGGTGGCGCTTCATTGCTCCACCCGGTTGTTGTCTCTGTCTTACCCCGGCAAACTGAAAACCCCTCAAGAATTTTCAAGCCCCGGCCATTGAGCATCCCGGCCGCTTGCTAATTTTGTCCAGAAGACTATCTTTAGGCCGGTTGCGCTGGAAATTTCAAAAATAGTTGAGGGATTTCCGCCTCGCCGGTGTAAGCGCAACCAGCGTCCCAAAACGGGCGCCTAACTTGAACAGACAAAAATCAACATCATGAAATTATTCAATCGCATCTGCCGCCCTGTGATTTGCGGGCTGGCCCTCACAGCCCTCGTCGGCATTCCATCGGTCAGCCGCGCCGACGGCACCAACTCCGTCGCCGCCAAACCCGTGCCGTATCCGCTGACGACCTGCGTTGTCTCCGGCGACAAGATCGGCGGCGACATGGGCGCCCCAATCGTGTTTGTCTATCAGGACAGCGCGAAAGGGATCAATCAGGAGATCAAATTCTGCTGCCCGATGTGCAAGCCGCAATTCCTGAAAGACCCCGACAAATACATGAAAATCATCCGCGACGCCGAGGCCAAGAACGCCAAGAAATGACGGGCGAAAGCCAAAATATGAGCGGCGCGATCCACCCATCGGCGTGAAATTCAAATTGTGAAAACGGCATTATCCATCATCTGCAGCCTGGCGTTTGCCTGGGCGCAGGTTGCCGCCTGCGCGCAAACGCCGCAGGCCGCCGCTGCAAAACCGGATTGCGGTTGCGGTGGCAGGATGGCCTGTTGCGCCACTCGCCACCTTCCGGTTTCGCCGCCGCTCGCCGCCAATCCGGCGCCCGCTGGAAACCAAAACCAGCTTTCCATTCCCCCGCAAAACATCGCGGCCTGGGTTTTGCCCGACGCAGCGATCTCTCAATTTCCTTCCGCTTCGCCGGTTTCGTTTGCGACGAAGGCCAGCCCGCTTTACTCGCGGAACTGCGCCTGGCTCATCTGATTTTCCACCTTCCACGCCCGCAGTGTGCCCGTCGCCGGCGCGCTGCGTCGCGTTTGCATTGTTTCCGCGGATTGGTTGTGTCTGTGAAATGCGTTTGAAGTTGTGAATTTATGAAGCCAGTTGCCATTTTGAGTTTGCTCACCGCCAGCGTGCTGGGGTTCGCCGGCTGCCGGGGCATTCCCGCGCCGGGCGAAAAGCAGGCGCGCCAGGATTTCGGCGCGGTCGCCGGTCAATACCGGCCCGGCAACCGCCCGCCGGTTTTGCCGGAGCTGACGGCGGATTCGGGCTTGAGCAATTATCTGGCGTTCGCGCTGCTGAATTCACCGGCAGTCGCGGCGGCTTATTACGACTGGTCGGCGTCGGTCGAAAACATCACCGAGATGCGCTCGCTGCCGGACCCGCAAATCACCTTTCAGGCGGACATCATGGACATTGTGACCAGCGTGATGCCGGGTTTCCTGCAACAATTTCCCGGCCCCGGCAAGCTCAAGGCGCGCGCCCGCCTCGCCGTGACGGAGAGCGGTGGAAAATATTTCGCGTTTGAAAGCGCCGTGTTGCAGGCGGCGTTCAATCAAAAGAGCGCCTATTACCGGTTCGGCCTGCTGGACGATCAGCTCCGACTCAAACTCGAAACGCTGGCGCTGCTGGAAAACCAGGAGCGCGTCGTCCGTGCCCAAAACGTCGCGGGCGCGTCGTCGTTGCCGGAATTGCTGCGCGCCCAAGGCGAATTGGATCGCGTCCGCAATGAAATCGCCAATCTCGAAGACTCGCGCCGTCCGTTGCTGGAAAATTTCAAGGCTGCGCTGGGCCTGACGCCGGGGCAGCCGGATCCGCCGATGCCCGCGCATTTTGAAACGGGCGGCGAAAACCCCAATGCCGACGAACTGCTTCATTTCGCATTCGCCCACAATCCGCAGCTTGCGGCGATGGAAGCTGATGTGCGCGCCGCCGAGGCCGGCATCGCCGTGGCTTACAAGGAGCGCGCGCCGGATTTCAGCCTTGGCTTGATGGCCGACGCCAAAACCGCGCCGACGCTGTTTCGTCCGCTGGCCGGGATGACGCTGCCCATCTGGCGCGACAAGCTCGCGGCGGAAGTTGCGCAGGCGCAGGCGAACGAGCTGTCGGCAAAATCGCGGCTGAGGGCGGCGCAGATTGATTTGACCGTGAGCTTCGCCGAGAAGTCGTTTGCCTATCGCGAAACCAGCCGCAACGTCGCGCTGATCGAAAACCAGCTCCTGCCGCAAGCGCGCCAGTCGTTGGAAACCGTCCGCGCCGGATATCGCACCGGCACGATGGATTTTTCCGCCATGACCGACTCGGAGCGGGAGCTTTTGGATTTGCAGCTTGAAGCTGTCGAAGCCCGCACCGACCGCGAGATTGCGCTGGCGGAATTGTCGCTCATGGTCGCCGGTGTGCCGCCGGCGAACGCACCGCTTTTGTTGAAAACCACCCAGCCTTGAAATGATTATGAAATTGAAATTGATTTTGGCCGGAACGCTGCTCGTCGCGGCGGCTGGCCTGGGCGCGTTCGCCGCCGACAACTCCGGCAATTTGGACGCGACCAACGCCGTCGCCGCTTCCGCCGGCAAAACGCTTTACACCTGCGGCATGCACCCGTGGATCATCCAGGATCATCCCGGCAACTGCCCGATTTGCGGCATGAAGCTGGAGCCGGTCCACAAAACCGCCGGCGCTGATGCGGCGACTTCGGCTGACCGCAAAATTCTGTATTACAAGTCCACGATGATGCCGGGCGAGACCGGCACCAAACCGGGCAAGGACAGCATGGGCATGGACATGGTCCCGGTCTATGCCGGGGAGCCTGCCGCCGCGAATTCTTCCGTCATCGCGATTGATCCGGCGACGATCCAGTTGATGAACCTCCAGACGACGGAAATCGCTCGCGGCCCGCTGCGCCGGAGCATCCGCACCGTCGGGACGATTGACTACAACGAAACCGCGCTGGCGGACGTGACGACCAAGTTCAAAGGCTGGATTGAAAAACTGGACGTGGACGCCACCGGCGAACTGGTGCATCGCGGCGAGCCGCTGTTTGGAATTTATTCGCCGGAACTTTACAGCGCCGAGGCCGAGTATCTGGCGGTTCTGAATTCCACGAACGATTCCGGCGCATCGCCGCTGCGCGACGCGGCGCTGGAAAAATTGAAATTCTCCGACATTTCGGACGCGCAAATCGCCGCGCTTGAAAAATCCGGCAAACCGGCCAAGACGCTGGAAATTCTCGCGCCTGCGGACGGGTTTGTGATCGAGAAGGACATCGTGCAGGGCCAGATGGTGGATGCGGGCATGAAACTTTACCGGCTGGCCGACCTCGGCGTTGTCTGGGTCTTCGCGCAGGTTTATGAGCAGGATTTGCCTTACGTCCAGCTTGGACAGGAGGCGACGGTCAGATTGTCGTCGCTGCCCGACCGTGAATTCCGCGGGCGCGTCACCTACATTTACCCGAACGTGGACGAAAAAACGCGCACGGCGCGCGTGCGGCTGGAGTTTGAAAATCCCGGCTATTTTCTCAAGCCCGGCATGTTCGTCTCGGCGCAAATCGTTTCCGAGTTGAAACCGTCGGCGCTGCTGGTGCCGGATTCGGCGGTGCTGCGCAGCGGTGAAAAAAACACGGTGTTCGTCGCGTTGCCCGGCGGGAAATTTGATCCGCGCACGGTCGCGCTCGGCTTGGAATCCGAACGCAATATGTATGAAGTCATCAGCGGTTTGAACGAAGGCGATCGCGCGGTCACGTCCGGGCAGTTCATGCTGGATTCGGAAAGCCAGTTGCGCGAGGCCATCCAGAAAATGAGCGAGCCGACAGGGCGAGGCGAGACTCCCGGCGAGCCGAATGCCAACACCTATTCTCCAATCACCGACGGCTCGCGAGGACGCTCGCCCCACCAAACGGAAACCGCCGACACCAACGTCGTCTACGTCTGCCCGATGCCGGAGCACGTTTCCATCACCTACGATCACCCGGGCAACTGCCCGATTTGCGGCATGGCACTGGTGCCGGTGACGCCGTCCGAACTCAAGCAGCTTCAGCCCGGCGGCAAGGTGCTTTACTACACCTGCCCGATGCCGGAGCACGCCGGCGTTCACGAAGACAAGCCGGGCAAGTGCCCGATTTGCGGCATGACTCTCATTCCGGTAATGGCCGCACCAGACGCGTCCACGAATTCAACGCCGCCGGATGCGGCGAATTAAGAGGAATTCCCATGCTCACGCGCATTATAGATTTTTCGCTCCGGAACAAGTTCGTCGTCCTGCTGGTGACGGCGGTTCTGGTGCTCGGCGGCGTTTACGCCGTCAAAAATATTCCGCTCGACGCCATCCCCGACCTTTCGGACACGCAGGTCATCATTTACACGCCGTGGGAAGGTCAGGCGCCAAACATCGTCGAGGACCAGATCACCTATCCCATCACGACGAAAATGCTTTCCGTGCCGCGCGCGAAAGTGGTTCGCGGCTATTCGTTCTACGGCTATTCGTTCGTCTATGTCATTTTCGACGACGGCACCGATCCTTACTGGGCGCGCAGCCGCGTGCTGGAATATTTGAGCAGCATCAGCGGCCAACTGCCCAAGGGCGTCACGCCGTCGCTCGGCCCGGACGCCACCGGCGTCGGCTGGGCGTTCATGTATTCCATCAATTCCACGAACCGCAACCTCGCCGACCTGCGCTCGATTCAGGATTGGTATTTGAAATATCAACTCACCGCCGTGCCGGGCGTTTCGGAGGTCGCATCCATCGGCGGCTTCGTGAAGCAATATCAGGTGACGGTGGATCCGACGAAGCTCCGCGCCTACAACCTGTCGCTGAATGAAGTGAGCCAGGCCATCGAACGCAGCAATGGCGAAGTCGGCGGGCGCTCGCTCGAATTGTCCGAACGCGAATTCATCCTGCGCGTCAAGGGCTACATCGAAAATCTCGACGACCTGAAAAAGGTCGCCGTCGGCGTCGGCGAAAACGGCGTGCCGATTCTGCTGCGCGACGTGGCGAACATCCAGTTCGGTCCCGACATGCGCCGGGGTGTCGCCGATTTGAACGGCGACGGCGAGACCGTTGGCGGCATCGTCGTCGTGCGCTACGGCGCGAACGCCTCAAAAGTCATCCAGGCCGTGAAACAGCGGCTAGACCAGGCAATGAAGGCGCTGCCGCCGGACGTGAAAGTCACCGTCACCTACGACCGCACCGCGCTGATTGACCGCGCGGTCGCCACGCTGGAGGAAAAACTTCTGGAAGAAAGCATCGTGGTCGCGCTCGTCTGCCTCGCGTTCCTGCTGCACCTGCGAAGCGCGCTGGTGGCCATCATCATTTTGCCCGTCGCGGTGCTGATTGCATTCTTCGTCATGTTCGGACAGGGCATCAGCTCGAACATCATGTCGCTCGGCGGCATCGCCATCGCCATCGGCGCGATGGTGGACGCGGTCATCATCATGATCGAGAACGCCCACCAGCATCTGGAGCGCGACCAGGGCAAAAAGCCGCATTGGGAAATCATCCGCGACGCCGCAGTGGAAGTCGGCCCGGCGCTGTTTTATTCGCTGCTGGTCATCACGGTTTCGTTCCTGCCGGTGTTCACGTTGCAGGAACAGGAAGGCCGGCTGTTCAAGCCGCTGGCGTTCACCAAGACGTATTCAATGGCGGCGGCGGCGCTGCTGTCCATCACGCTCGCGCCGGTGCTGATGGGCTGGTTCATCCGCGGCAAAATTCCGAAGGAGGAAAAAAATCCGATCAACCATTTCCTGATCTGGCTTTACAAACCGGTGGTGGACCTGGCCATCCGCTGGCGCAAACTCGTGATCGTCGCGGCGCTGCTCATCGTGGTGTGGGTTTTCTTTCCGTGGAATTCGCTGGTGGTGGATAATTTATTTGGTAGCAGCGGACGTGAGTCCGCTCATTCTAATTTGCCGGAAAATCAGAGCCGACTTACGTCGGCTGCTACTTGGATAGGAAAACTATTTCCCTATCAAAACATCGGCTCGGAATTCATGCCGCCGCTTTACGAGGGCGACCTGCTTTACATGCCCACGACATTCCCGGGCATTTCGCCGACCAAGGCGCGCGAACTGATTCAAGTTACCGACCGCATCATCAAATCGTTTCCCGAAGTCGAAACCGTTTTCGGCAAGGCCGGCCGCGCCGAGACCGCCACCGACCCCGCGCCGATGGACATGATTGAAACCACCATCCGCCTCAAGCCGGAAGCCGACTGGCCCGCCGCGGACATCAAGGACGACGACGGAAAAATCATCGCGCACCGACGACGCACGCCGGATGAATTGACCGGGGCGATGAACGACGCAGTGCAGATTCCCGGCCTGAACAATGCCTGGACCATGCCCATCGCCACGCGCATTGACATGCTGTCCACCGGCATCAAGACGCCCGTCGGCATCAAGATTGCCGGGCCGGACCTGGCCACGCTCGAACGCATCGGCATCGAGGTTGAGGCCGTCGTCCGACAAGTCCCCGGCACCGCCAGCGCCTTCGCCGAGCGCGTGACGGGCGGACGTTACATCGAGTTTGAAATTGACCGCGACGCCATCGCGCGCTACGGCCTGACCGTCGGCGACGTGCAGGACGTGCTTTCGGTGGCACTTGGCGGCATGCCGTTGACGACGACCGTGGAAGGTCTGCAACGCTACACCATCAATCTCCGTTACGACCGCGATTTCCGTTCCGACCTGGATTCACTCAAACGCAACATTGTCATTCCCACGCCCACCGGCGCACAGATTCCGCTGGGCGAACTCGCCGGCATCAAGGTGGTGGACGCACCGATGGAAATCAAAACCGAGGGCGCCGTGCCCAACGACTGGGTGTATGTGGACATCCGCGACGTGGACGTTGGCACCTACGTCCGGAACGCGATGCACACGGTGAACGCCGCCATCGCCGCCGGCCAGATCAAACTGCCGCCCGGCTACAATCTTTTCTGGAGCGGCCAATACGAATACATGCTGCACGCCAGGGCGCGCCTGCTGATGGTCGTGCCGCTGACGCTGCTCATCATTTCGCTCATCATTTATCTCAACACGCGCTCGCTGCTCAAGACCGCCATCGTGCTGCTGGCCGTGCCGTTCTCGCTGGTCGGTGCGTTCTGGACGCTCTACCTGCTGCACTACAATTTGAGCGTGGCCGTCTGGGTCGGCATCATCGCGCTCGCCGGTCTCGACGCCGAAACCGGCGTCATCATGCTGCTATATCTCGACCTCGCCTACGACGAGTGGAAGCAAAAAGGGTTGATGCGCAACCTTGGCGACTTGCGCGACGCCATTTACTTCGGCGCGGTCAAACGGCTGCGCCCGAAAGTCATGACCGCGAGCGTCATCATTGCCGGCCTCGCGCCGATTTTGTGGAGCCACGGCACCGGCGCGGACGTGATGAAACGCATTGCCGCGCCGATGGTCGGCGGCATCATCACCTCCACCGTCTGCGTGCTGGTGGTTTATCCGGCGATTTTCCACCTGTGGCGCTCGCGAAAAATCAAGGCGGACGGGAAATGAAACAAAGAGATCTCTGAAAAACTCAATTCCGGACAGCAGCCGGCTGGTGTGGAAACTATTGGCCGGTCATGGTGACCAGCAATTCTCCGCTCTCGTTGACCGACGTTGCGAACACCGGCAAATCCTGGCGGGCCGGGCCATGCGTCATGTGGCCGCCGGCATCAAAGGTCGAGCCGTGGCAAGGACAGTGAAAGGAATGGTCTGGCTCTACGTCCAATTTGCATTTCCTGTGGGTGCAGATCGCTGAAACGGCAAAAAGTCTCTCACCTTGATGGACGATGAAGAATCCCTGATTGCGAAAGCCGGCATACACGCCGTCGCCGGCATAATTGGCGACCGCTCCCGCGTTCACCGTCCGTTTTCCGCCACCAGCGGCAGCGCCGCCGTTTTCAACGGAATTGCAACCAGCGGCAATACCCGCAGTCAAAACCAAGAATTCACGCCGGCTGATTTTCATGCCGCAGGCATTGATGCGGTTTCAAAACTCAAACACCAGGCTGGTGATGACGCCCCAGTGTGTGTCCTGGCGGGCGTTGCTATCCAGTGGGAAAACGAACGCGATGCCCGGTCGCGGCTGGATGCGGCCGATGGCCTTGAGATTGAGCCGGAATCCGGCATCACCCTGCAGGCTGTTCTGGCCGGGATGATCCTTGTTCAATTCGGTTTCGCCCATCAGCTCAAAGACGGGGATGAGTTGTTCGACATCCGGCAGCGGCAGCGTGCTGTGTGGAATTGTATAACCAAAGACGAAACCGTATTCAAAGGTCTGCAAGCCGCCATCATCGCCGGGGCCGAACAATGTGGAATCACCGAGGATGGCCTGGGTGGTGAAATTGCCGAGCTTCAGGTCGTCAAAAATCTTGGGGACAAGTTCGCCGTTCTTGCTGACGGCGGATCCGGTGGGAATGCCCGCTTCGATGCCCGCGCCAAAGGTTGAGTCCACAAAGCCGCTGGCCGAGACGAATTGATAGAACGGATAACGCGCGCCCACGTCAATGTTGTCGAAACCCTCCGTGGTCTGGCCGTCTGACACATCGCGTTCGTAGGGGATTTCCAATTCCAGCGTCAGCAGGCCGAATCCTTCTTCCACTTCAGGGTGAATGATGTCGGTCTTGGAACCGCCGGCTTCGGTGTGCAGCCAGTCCAGCCGCGCCTCGCCAGTCTCCAAATCGGAGTCGTCCACCAGAAACGGTTCAGGAAAGACGCCCAGACCATATCCGCTGCGGCTGTCGAGCCAGTCGAAAAGTCCGTGGTTCGTGCCGGCCTGTGTGGCGGGAGAAACCGGTGCGGTTTGTTCATTGGTGAACGCGGCATGGCTCGATTCAATGGCCAGCGCACAAAGACAACCGACGGCTAACATCCTTTTCATCGGAACGAACATAGCAGACCCCCGAAATCCCGCAACTGTCTGCCCGCCATTCCCCGGCGGTGATTTTCTCCCGTGGCCACAAGGTTCGGTCGCAGCCCTTCCAAATCTGCTGGCGTTTTATAATCGACGGCCTCTGGCGTCATGCATAAATTCTGCGCGACCCTATGAGCACAGACCTCCTTTGGCTGTTTTATGCCGGCATCTTCGCGCAGGCAATCTTCCTGCTGATGGGCCGGTTTGAACCCAGGGATTTCCCCAAACTTGGCGGCTGCTGTCTGTGCTCGCTTGCCGGGCTGATTCCCGGGAAACACGAAACCAATTATCATCTCAACATCCATTTGTTTCTCATTGCGTGCGCCTTCGCCATCGGCTACGCGCTCTGTTTCAAGAAAAAGATTTTGGAACGCATCAACAAGGAAATCCTCATGGTCTGGACGCTGGTCGGGCTTTACATCGCATTGCGGACGCCGCTCATCACAGCTTATCCACTCGTGATGATGATTCTGCTGGCATTGAGCTTGATTCCCATCGTCAATGCGTTTGCCGGATTCGACGCGGGTTACGAGTGGAAGGTCTTTTTTTACGTCTGGTTCCTGTGTGTGCTGGTGGGCATCGCCGCCTCCAAATTTTCCTTCTCCACCGTGGCCAATGTCTTTGACTTCAGCCGCGCCACGGAAGAAGTCACCGCGCTGCAGATGTTCATCATCGGCATGTCGTTTTTGTATCTGGCGGTGAATCTGTGGTATGTCGTGGAACTCATCCCGCTGCCGGGCAAACATCAATCCCTCAGCGATCGGCTGGCGGAGGTGGAGAAGGACATGGAAATCCTGGCGGACGATGACGATGACGAGCAGGTGCGCTGGTGGAAGACTGTCCTGCTGCTGGCCGTCACCGTGTCCGTGCTGGCCGCCAATTATTTTGTGAACTTCGTCAGCGATGAAACGCTGGTTCCCTTGTTCATTGTCCTCTTGCCAGTGGTGGACAAATTCAAGCTGCCCGCCAAAACACATCCTTAAACCTCAAATCAGGCGAATTCGGACACGTTGACTCAAGCCAAATAGCGGCCACCACCGGACGTGGTGCGGAACCTCTCCATCACGGCGGGCGACAACGCGGGCGAACTGGACCTGCAATGGGACCCGGCGGCCGGCGCGAAATCCTACGAAGTGCAGGTCAGCCCGGACCCGATTACGGCGACGAATTGGACAAGCGAGCCAAGCGTGACGAAATCCAGGACGGCGATTTCGGGGCTGATGAGCGGGGCGAAGATGTGGGCGCGCGTGCGGGCCATTGGACCGGGCGGCACCGCCCATGGAGCGATCCGGCCACGAAGATTGCGCCGTAAAACAAAATCGACAGGGCGGGCACTCCTCTGCCCGCCGGTCTTTGCAGACGGCCACGGCGCGCACGAAGTGCGCGCCCTGCCAACCTGAAAAATGATTTATGGCTTTCGATTCCAATTTACCCGCGGATCATTCGCCGGTGGTGGCGGCGGAATTGCGCAACCAATTCAACGCGCTCAAGGCGCTGATGGACGCGCAGCAGGCAACCATCAATTCGCAACAGGCCGCCATCGGCGCGCTTCAGTCACAGCTGGGCGGGTTGCAGACACTGGTGAACCAGAAGGTTTCGATGGCCGACGTGAACCATGCCATTACCGCCAACAGCGCGTGCAATGTGGATGGCGTTGATGAGCCGCTGCGGACGGCCCGCAGCGAATCTCCGCTCCAAATGGGCGCGTCCCAATCTCAATCGTAATTCGTAATCTTAATCAAAGAAAACCGGGATTACGGTTAAGAGAAGGATTAAAATTAGGACATTGCCCCAAAATCCCGCGCTGGCCAAATCGCCTGTGAATTGCTAGGTTTACAGGCGACGATGAATCTTTTGGCAAACAGGCGCGTGAATGACACGCTCGCCGGGCTGGGACAGATCACCCTACTCGCGCGGGACGCCCTTGCGTCGTTGTGCCGGTTCCGGGCGAAGTGGCGCGATGTGGTGTTCCAGATGTATTTCATCGGGGTGAAGTCGCAACTGGTGGTGCTGGTGACGGGTGCGTTCACGGGCATGGTGCTGGGGGCGCAGACGTATTTCCAGTTTCACAAGGTGAAGATGGACACGGCGTCGCTGGCGGTGGTGGGGGTTTCGATGTGCAGTGAACTGGGCCCGGTGCTGACGGCGCTGATGGTGGCGGGGCGCGTGGGCGCGGCGATGGCGGCCGAGATCGGCACGATGCGGGTGACGGAGCAGATTGACGCGCTGCGGACGCTGGCGACGCATCCGGTGGATTATCTGGTCCTGCCGCGGCTGGTGGCGGCGCACATCGTGCTGCCGCTGCTGACGGTGGAGTCCATCGTCATGGGCATCGGCGCGGGCTTTCTGGTGGGGGTGTATCTGCTGGGGATTGATCCGACGTATTTGTGGTATAACATGCTGCACTTCACGCACGACGTGGATTTGATGATCGGGCTGATCAAGGCGTTTATTTTTGGCGGGATCATCGCGCTCATCGGCTGTCACAAGGGGATGACGTGCGGGCTGGGCGCGCAGGGCGTGGGGCGGGCGACGACGGAGGCGGTGGTGTATTCGTCCATCAGCATTTTGATCTCGAACTTTTTCATCACGCTGGTGATGGGCAAACTGGTGGGGCAATTATGATTGAAGTCCGCCACCTGAATAAAAGTTTCGGCGCGCAGAAGGTCCTGGAGGACATCAGTTTCCGGATTGAAACCGGGGAGTCGGTGGTGATCATCGGGCGCAGCGGCGGCGGCAAGAGCGTTCTGCTGAAGCACCTCATCGGCCTGCTGCGGCCGGACGCGGGGGAGGTGCTGATTGACGGCGAGAACATCGTGCCAATGAACGAGCGGCAGCTGCTGCGCGTGCGGCGGAAGTTCGGCATGGTGTTCCAGGGCGCGGCGCTGTTTGATTCGATGACGGTGGCGGAGAACGTGGCGTTCGGGCTGCGCCGGCTGGAGCATTTGACGGAGGCGGAAATCGCCGGGCGGGTGGCCCGGGTGCTGGAGCTGGTGGATTTGTCCGGCACGGAACGGAAGAATTCCGCCGAGCTGTCGGGCGGGATGCGCAAGCGGGTGGGGCTGGCGCGGGCCATCATTTACGAACCGCAGATTGTGCTTTATGATGAGCCGACGACGGGGCTGGACCCGATTGTGTCCGACAGCATTGACCAGTTGATCCTGCGGGTGCGTGACCGGCTGAAGGTGACGACGGTGGTGGTGACGCACGACATGCGGACGGCGCGGCGGGTGGGCCAGCGGGTGCTGATGCTGCACGAGCGGAAGATTTACGCGACCGGCACGGCGGATGAGATTTTTGCGTCGCAGGACGCGGTGGTGCGGCAATTCATTGACGGCGTGGCGGACGCAAAAGAGAATTAGATTTGAGTCATGGAACAAAAACGATTGGAAACCAAAGTCGGCCTGTTTGTGTTCGTGGGGCTGGCGCTGCTGGCCGTGCTGCTGATCCAGTTCAGCAAGGGCACGAGCCTGTTCCACGGCACCTACGATTTGCAGCTGCACGCCTCGAACGTCGGCGGCCTCCAGGAACGCGCCAAGGTCCTGCTTTCCGGCGTGCAGGTCGGCAGCGTCTCGGACATCAAGCTGTCCGATGACACCAAGAGCGTGACCATCCTGCTGAAGATTTACAAGAACTTCAAAATTTACGGCGACGCGCGGTTTGTGATCGAGCAATCCGGCTTTCTCGGCGACCAGTATGTGGCGATTGTTCCGACGGACAACCAGGGATCATATCTGACCAACAACGCCCCGGTGAATTGCGAGCCGCCGTTCAATTTGCAGGAGGTTGCGCGCTCGGCCGCCGGGTTCGTCAACCGGATTGACGACACCGCCCAGAAGCTGGACGCGTCCATCACGGACCTGCGCCGCGTGGTGTTGAACGTGGAGACGCTCACCAATTTCTCCATCACCATGAACAATATGCGGACGGTTTCCGAACAGGCGATGGGCACGATGAACGGCATCAACGCCATCGTCGCCACCAACGGCTCACAGGTCAGCCTCGCCGTGAGCAACCTGCTTTTCTTTTCGCAGGAGCTGACGCGGCTGGCCGGTTCCGCCGACACCGTGCTGGCAACAAACGCCCCGGAAATCACCGCCTCCGTCAACAACATCAAATCCTCCACCGACGCCCTCAAAAAAATCATGGATGATTTGCAGTCCGGCCGGGGTCTCGCGGGCACCGTGCTGCAAAACCAGCAGCTGGCCACCAACGTGCAGGCCATCGCGGACAATCTGTCCATCGCATCGGGCAATTTGAACCGGCTCGGCCTCTGGGGGTTTCTCTGGCACAAGGAGGCCATGCCCACCAACGCGCCGCCCCGCCCGCTCCAAACACCGCGCCAATCGAACGAACTGCCATGAAACCCCTTTGGATCATCCGCATCCTGTTTTTGAGCCTGTGCATCCTGGCGGGCTACGCCATCAGCCAAGTCCGCCCGGAATTCGTCAACCTTCCCCACGCAGGTTTGTTCGGTGTGCTCATCGGATTCGGGTTTGGCGGGCTGCTGATTGCCGTGGACGAGATGCTCAAGGGCTTTTCGCTTCGCGCCTTTTCCGCCATCACGTTCGGCCTGCTGCTGGGCACGCTGGTTGCGCTGCTCATTGACAACTCCGGGCTGTTCGAGTTTGAAAACCCCGAAGACCGGTCCCGCTGGCTCATCCGGCTGGGATTGTTCCTCAGCTTTGGCTACATCGGCATCATCCTCGCCATGCGCAGCAACAAGGAGGATTTTTCACTCATCATCCCCTACGTCCGCTTTTCGCCTCAGAACAAGCCGGACGACCTGCTGCTGCTCGACACCAGCGTCATCATTGACGGGCGCATCGCCGACCTGATCGAGACGCACCTGCTCGAAGGCCTCATCATCGTTCCGCGCTTTGTGCTCCGGGAAATCCAGCAGATCGCCGACTCCGGCGACGCCATCAAGCGCGCCCGCGGACGGCGCGGGCTTGAAATGCTCAACCGCATCCAGCACAGCCACAACATCGAGGTCCGCATCCACGACGGCGATTTTCCCGACGACAAGGAGGTGGATTCCAAGCTCGTCCGCCTCGCGCGCAATCTCAACGCCCGGTTGTTCACCAACGACTACAACCTCGGCAAGATTGCCGCACTGCAAAAGGTCACCTGCATCAACCTCCACGAAGTCTCCAAGTGCCTCAAGGTCATCCTCCTGCCCGGCGAAATCCTCCAGTTGAAAATCGTCCGCGAAGGCAAGGACAAGGGCCAGGGCATCGGCTACATGCCGGACGGCACCATGGTCGTCGTCAACAACGGCCAGTCGCACGTCGGCCAGCAGGTCGAAGCCGAGGTTCAAACCCTGCTCCAGACCGGCGCGGGCATCATCGTCTTCGCAGATGTGCGGAGCGCCACCGGCCCCAGGGCCGAAACCGCATTCGACGCCAAATGAACCTGAAACATCGGAGTCCGCGCACCGGCGCGACGGCATGAGGCTGGACCGAAGCTTGAACTCCAACAAAATTTGAACATGGACTTCGCCACCGTTTTCACCGCCTTCACTCCCGCCGACGCGCAACTCGCCTGCTCGCGCCTCGAGGCGGCGGGCTTTCACCCCTTCGTCGCCAACGAAAACGCCTCCTCCTATCTCGGCGGCTATTCCGCCGCGACCATGATCCGCATCCAGGTGCCCGAAGCCGAGGCCGCCGACGCCAAAGAATTTCTCAACGCCAAATGACCCCCGCAAAAACCAAAATCCTCCGCCGGCTCAAAAAAACTCTGCCCGGCGAAGTTTTTCTCGAACCCTCCACGCTCGAAAAATACGCCGGCGACAAATGGTTCGCCACGCACCAGCCCGACGCCGTCGCCCTGCCCCGCTCCGCCAAAAGCGTCGCCGCGATTTTGAGATTTGCCAACCAGCACCGGATTCCCGTGACGCCGCGCGGCGCGGGCCACGGCTACGTCGGCGGCTGCGTGCCCGTGCGCGGCGGCATCGTGCTCTCGATGGAGCGCATGAACCGCATCCGCGAAATCAACGCCGCCGATTTCGTCGCCGTCGTCCAGCCGGGCGTGAACACGAAAAAATTCCAGGAGGCCGTCGAGCGGCGCGGCCTGTTTTATCCGCCCGACCCCGCCAGCCGCGCGGACAATTTCATCGGCGGCAACATCGCCACCAACGCCGGCGGCCCGCGCTGCCTCAAATACGGCGTCACCCGCGATTACGTCCTCGGCCTCGAAGTCGTTCTGGCCAGCGGCAGCATCGTCCGGCTCGGCGGGCGCACGCACAAAAACAAGACCGGCTTCGATTTGCACCGGCTGTTCATCGGCTCGGAAGGCCTGCTCGGCGTCATCACCGAGGCGACGCTGAAATTGATTCCACTTCCGCCGTTCCGCGCGAACCTCGCCGTCGGCTTTGACTCGATGAACTCCGCCGTCCGCGCGCTGCAATCCATCTTCGCCGCCGGGTATCTGCCCTGCGCCGCCGAGCTGGCGGACGAATTCACCCTCGCCGCCGCCGCCAAGCGCACGAAAAGCAAGCGCCTGCTCGGCTGCCGGGCGCATCTGATTTGCGAGCTGGACGGACAGGAAAACTCCGTGCGCCACGAAATCGCCGCCGTGGAAAAAATTGTCCGCAAACAAAAGCCGCTGTTCGTCGAGCGCGGTTTTGGCGCCGGGGAATGCGAGGCCGTCTGGCAGATCCGCCGCGAATTTTCCTACGCGCTGCGCGACACCGGCCTCACGAAATTGAACGAGGACATCGTCGTGCCGCGCGGCAGGCTGGAGGCGCTTTTCAAATTCGCCGCCGCGCTGCGGAAGAAACACGGCCTGCCCGTCGCCTGCTTCGGCCACGCCGGCGACGGCAACATCCACACGAACGTGATGGTGGATTACACGCAGCCCGGCGCCAAACAGCGCGCCGAAAAATGCCTCGACGAACTTTTCCGCTGGGTGATCGCCTCCGGCGGCGCCATCACCGGCGAACACGGCATCGGCCTGGCCAAGCAGCGCTGGTGGCCGCAGGCGGTTTCCCCGCAAGTCCACGAACTTCACCGCGTCGTGAAAAAAGCGCTCGACCGGAAGGGCATTTTGAATCCGGGGAAGTTTGTGTAGCGTCGAGCCTGTGGCTCGACCTGATTGAGCCACTGGGCTCAACGCCACATCAAATTATTTCACCAATTCAAATTCCGCCGGTTTGCCGGAGGCGGAATCCTCGGTAATCCACAACTGGTATTTGCCCGGTTCGACAATCCATTTTCCTTTCGCGTCGTAGCAGCCGAGGTCGTGCGCCGGCAGCGTGAAGCCCACCGTGCGCGACTCGCCCGGCTGGAGCAGGATTTTCTGGAAGCCTTTCAATTCGCGCACGGGCCGCGGCCCGGCCGAGCACGCGAGATCGCGCAGGTAAAGCTCCGCCACCGCCGTGCCGGCGCGCGCGCCGGCGTTCCTGATTTCCACGCTTGCGGAAATTTTGCCCTTCAATGAAATCGCATTCGTCGCCAGATTGACCGGGCTGAATTCAAACGCGGTGTAAGCCAGGCCGAAGCCGAAGGGGTAAAGCGGCGCGGTCGGACCGTCCACATAATTGCCCTTGTAATCGCCAAAGCCGGGCCGGCCGGTGTTGGCGTGGTTGTAGTAAATCGGCACCTGCCCGACGCTGTTTGGAAAAGTGGTGGTGAGCCTGCCCGCCGGATCAACGTCGCCAAAAAGCACGTCGGCCACGCCGTTGCCGCCTTGAACGCCGGGAAACCACGCCTCCAGAATCGCCGCGGCCTTTTTCTGGATTTCCGGCAAGGCCAGCGGACGACCGTTGAACAAAACGACAATGACCGGTTTTCCCGTTCCGGCAACGGCGTCGAACAATTCCTGCTGCCGCCCGGAAAGTCCGAGGGAGCTGCGGCTGCCGTCCTCGCCGCTCCAGTCGCGCGGCTCGCCGAGCGCCATCACCACCACGTCCGCCGCGCCCGCCACGGCCACGGCATCGGCGATTTCGCCGGCACCGGTGGGCTGCTCCTTGACTTCGCCGGAAACATCAAGCGGGCGGCGGCCCCTGCCGTTTTCGGCGATGGCGCAGCCGCGCGCAACGGTCAATTGAGCGCCGGCGGGAAGTTTGGCGCGAATGCCATCGGCCAGCGAAATGATGTCGCGGGTGTGTGCGCGGGAATACCACGGGCCGACAAGTTCTCCGGCGTCCTCTGCGAATGGCCCGATGAGCGCGATTTTTTTTGCCTCCCTTGAAACCGGCAACGCGCCGTTTTCATCTTTCAGCAGCACGCAGGATTGGGCGGCGGCCTCGCGCGCCAAGGCGATGGCATCCGGCCGGAGAAACGCCGTCTGGCAGCGCGCCTCGTCCGTGTAGGGATGATCGAAAAGTCCCTTTTCAAATTTCACCGTCAGCACGCGGCGCACCGCCTCGTCCAAAACTTTTTCGGAAATTTTCCCGGCCTTCACCTGTTGTGCCAGCGTGTCGGGATAAGTCGCGGAAACCATTTCCATGTCCACGCCCGCGGTGATGGCCAGCCGCGCGGCGGCGGTCTCATCCGCCGCGACGCCGTGATCCACCAGTTCGCCGACTGCCGCCCAGTCGCTGACGACGAAGCCGGGGAAATGCCACTGGCCGCGCAGAATTTCCGTGAGCGTGTGGCGGTTGGCGCTGGCCGGAATGCCGGAAAGGTCGTTGAACGCGCTCATCACCGTCAGCGCGCCCGCGTCCACGCCGGCCTTGAACTGCGGCAGATAGAAATTCCGCAGCGTGAACCCGGAAATTTCCGTCGTGTTGTAATCGCGCCCGCCCTCCGCCGCGCCGTAGCCGACGTAATGCTTCATGCACGCGACGACATGATTTGTGTCCGCGACATTCGTCCCTTGAAACCCGCGCACGCTGGCCGCCGCGTCGAGCGCGCCGAGCCACGGATCTTCGCCAAAGCCCTCGGCGATGCGGCCCCAGCGCGGATCGCGCGCGAGGTCCGCCATCGGCGCGAACACCCAGTCAATGCCCGCCGCCGCCGCTTCGCGCGCGGCAATCGCCTGCGTGCGCCGGAACAAATCCGGTTCCCACGCGCACGCCTGCGCGAGCGAAATTGGGAAGATTGTGCGGAAGCCGTGAATGACGTCGTGCCCGAAAATCAGCGGAATGCCGAGGCGGCTTTGCTCGACGGCAATGTGCTGCAGCTTGTTCCGCATCACAGGATTTTCGATCAACGCCGAGCTGTCGAGAAACGAACTCACCTCGCCGCGCTTTAATTTGTCGGCGTATCTCCCGTCCGGGTTGTCGCCGTAATTCACCTGCCAGAGCTGGCCGATTTTTTCGTCGAGCGTCATCCGCTGGAGCAAATCGTTCACGCGTTGGGCGACCGGCCGTGACGGGTCTTCGTAGGCATCCTTCTTCCCGTTCTTGTCGAGGTCAATCCAGCCGGCGCGGTAGATGGAATTGGAATCCGCCGCCGACGCAGCGAACGCGAACAACAGCAATCCGGCCACGGTCAGAAAATGTTTCATGCGCGCAAAATTTGGAGGGAAACCAGGTCGAATTCAAAGACTATTTCGCGCAAAGGCCGTAAATGGCGGGGTGCATCGCTCTGTGCGCGCCGTCGCTGCAATCGGACGGACGGCGGGCGGAGGACTGCCCACCCTACCCTGTTGCGCCGTCAACCAGCACCACGAACTCGCCTTTCAGACTGCGTTTTCGGGCGATTTCCAGAAGCTCCGCCGGTTTGCCGCGCAGAAATTCCTCGAACTTCTTCGTCAGCTCGCGCGCCAGAACGACCTGGCGTTCGGGGAAAACCTCATTCAGCTCGCCCAGCAGTTTTTCGATGCGATACGGCGATTCGTAGAAAACCAGCGTGCCGGAAACGGACTTGAGCGATTCCAACCGGTTCCGCCGCTGGCCGGATTTGTGCGGCAGGAAACCAACGAAATGAAATTCGTCCGTCGGCAACCCGCTCGCCGTCAGCCCGGCAACCAGCGCGCACGCGCCGGGCACGGACTCGACGCGGAAACCGGCGGCGATGGCGGCCTTGACGACGCGCTCGCCCGGATCGCTGATGCCGGGGCTGCCGGCGTCCGTGACCAGCGCGATTTTTTCACCGCGCCGGAGGCGTTCGATGATTTCCTCGCTGCGTCTGGCTTCGTTGAACTGGAAATAGCTCAAGAGCGGCTTGGAGATTTCGAAATGCTTGAGCAATTGCCCGGTGCGGCGCGTGTCCTCGGCGGCGACCACGTCGCATTCGCGCAAGGCACGCAGCGCGCGGAGCGTGATGTCCTCCAGGTTGCCAATCGGCGTGGCGACGAGGTAAAGCGTGCTGGCTGTGAGCGGCGGCAGTGCGGCGTCCATGTCCCGACTTAAACAGAAATCCGCCGTGAAATAAACCGGATTCGGCAAGGAACAAACGCCCGATTGTCCGTGGAGCGCATTTCTACGGCATGGAAGCCCGACGGAAAACGGCGGGATGACCGCCTTTTCGTCGGCTGACTGGCGGCAAGTTCAATAGGAATCAAGCCACGTCACCAGCACCATCTCGTCCGAAAATACTTGTCAGATTCCACACACAGGAGTATTTGCCATCCATACCGTCAAATGAAAAATGCAGTGGGGTTCACATCAAGCGAATGATTATGAAAAAGTTGACTTCAATCCTCCTGATCGCCGGCGCGCTGTCGTCTGCCGTCGCCACCGCACAGCCTGCGCTCACCATCTACAACCAGAACTTTGCCGTCGTGCGCGACTCCGTGCCGCTCGACCTCCAGGCCGGCGTGAACACCGTCCGCTACGCCGGCGCCACGGCGCAGGTCGAGCCGGATTCGGTCATCCTGCGCGACCCAACCGGAGAACATTCGCTGCAAATTTTGGAACAAAATTACCGCAACGATCCGGTCTCGCAGGAACTGCTCCTGTCGCTCTTCGAAGGCAAGACCATTGATTTTGAAAATCTGCGGCTGAAGGACAACACGCAGACGCGCGAAATCATTCCCGGCAGAATCATCCGCAGCGGTTACGTTCCCGGCGGCGAGGCGCAGTCGCCCATCATTGAGGTGAACGGCAAACTGCAGTTCAGCCTGCCGGGCGAGCCGCGGTTTCCAGACCTCGGCGACGACACGGTGCTGAAGCCCGCCTTCAACTGGTTGCTGCAATCCGACAAGCCGGGCAAGTTCGACGCCGAGGTCGGCTACGTCACCGGCGGCTTCGACTGGAGCGCGAGCTACAGTCTCGTCTCGCCGGAAAAAGGCGACCTCGTGGATATCGTCGGCTGGATCACGATGAACAACAACAGCGGCAAGACGTTTGAAAACGCCAAAATCAAATTGATGGCCGGCGACGTGAACAAAATCCAGCCACAGAATAGACCAATGGCGATGCGCGCCGCGGGTGGTTTTGGCGGAGGCGGAGGCTTCGCGCCGCCCGTGACGGAAAAAGCCTTCGACGAGTTTCATCTTTACGACATCGCCCGCCCGACGACGCTCCACGACCACGAGACGAAGCAGGTTGAATTCGTCCACGCCGAGAAAATGTTCGCCCCGACGATTTACGTTTATGACGGCGCGTCCGATTATCGTTTCTACGGCGGGCTGAATTATGACCAGGGCTGGGGCCAGTCGGAAAACAAAAAGGTCCTCGTCCAGCGCGAGTTCGTGAACGCGGAGACGAACCAGCTCGGCATCGCCCTGCCGGCGGGCAAGCTGCGGTTTTATCGCCGCGATGACGACGGCCAGTTGCAGTTCGTCGGCGAGAACACCATTGACCACACGCCGCGCAACGAGACCGTCCGCGTGACCACCGGCAACGCCTTCGACCTCGTCGGCGAGCGCAAGCAGACCAGTTTCCGCGTGGACACCGGCGACAAATGGATTGACGAGTCGTTCGAAATCAAGCTGCGCAACCGCAAGAAGGAACCGGTGGAAATCCGCGTGGTCGAGCACCTCTACCGCTGGAGCAACTGGGACATCACCGCCAAGTCCGACGACTTCGTGAAGAAGGATTCGCAGACGGTGGAATTCCGCATTCCGGTCAAACCGGACGAAGAACGCACGGTGACCTATTCCGTGCATTATTCATGGTGAATCCGTCCGCCAACGCGCCGGAATGATTGCTTATGGTCCGGTGATGGTGATTTGGGCGTTGGTGCTGGAAATCCGGTTCACACCGTCCGGGGTGGTGATTTGAGTGTCCACCAGCCGCACGCCTTGCGCGTTGAAGATGCCAAGCGGTTTGTCGGCGGTGATGTTGACCCGCTCCAGCAGCACGTTGGTGACGTTCATTTCCGGCAATCCCCAAATCAATCCCGCCCGTCTTCCGGCCTGCGCCGTGGCGGTGATGTTGCTGAAGGTGATGTTGGCATAAACCGGCGTGCGCGACCCGATGGCTGCGGCCGGATAACCGGCGGCAATGTCGGGCGTGAGGCCGTTCAGCAGGCGATACTCGCGGTTGGTGGCCATGTAGCTGGCGTAAATCAAAATCGGGCAGCCCACATTGGTCATGCCCAGGTTCAAGTAGGAAAGGTTGTGCACATAGCCGCCGCGGTCGCGGTCGGATTTGATGCGGATGCCGCTCTCGGTGTTGTTGAAGGTGCAGTTGATGACGGTGATGTTCGACACGCCGCCGGCGGTTCCGCTGCCGATGGATACGCCGTGGCCGAAGCCGTAGGTGCAGTTGGTGATGAGCACATCCGAGGTGCCGCCGCCGCAGGTGAAGTTGTCATCCCCCACGCTGACGTCGCAGTTCTCGATCAAAACATTCCTGCCGCTCACGTCACAGGCATCGGTGTTGTGCCCGGGATGGACCGGATCGGTCGAGGGATTGGCGCGGATGGTCACGCCGCGAACGGTGACATTCTCCGAATGGCCGGATATGGCGATGTGAAACATCGGCGAATTGGAAAGCGTGACGTTCTCGATCAAAATGCGGTCGCACGCCGACAGCGCAATCATTCGCGGCCGCCGCGCGCCCTTCACATCGGCATACGGCCACCAGGGAATGCCCTGACCGTCAATCATGCCGGAACCGCTGATGGCGACGTCGTGCAGTTGCGCGCCGCCGATGAAGTTCGCCGGAGCGTCAGTGCCGCCGGGATATTTGTCCAGCGGCAGCATCCGCAGCACCGCGCCGCCGTCCAGATGCAAATTGATGCGGCTGGCCAACTGGATGGGACCGCTCAAAAAAATTCCCGCCGGCACGACGACGGTGCCGCCGCCGGCGTGGTCTGCGGCGTTGATGGCGGCTTGAATGGCCGCGGTGTTTGTCGTCACGCCATCCCCGGCCGCGCCGTAATTCACGATGTTAAAGCTTCCGTTTGGAATGACCGGCAGCTCGGGATTGACGGTTGATTGGGCATTTGCGCCCAAGGAGGCAAATCCAATCAAACCCGCCAGGACAATCACGAGTGAATTTCGAGAAGCGTGCATGAAAGAGTTATTGCAGAATGCCGCCCAATTGCAATGCCGCTCTGCCATCGGCTTACATTGCCGGCAGGGATTCCGACACGCGCTGGATCCTGATCGCCCTGCCGCTGGCGTCGTCAATTTCAATCATCGCACCGTGAAGCATCACCCGGTTTTTGGCCACTTCAAACCGCTGCGCCATTCCGGTGAGGAATTTTTTCATCACCGGCTCGATTTCGCGGCCCAGGCAACCGTCGTGCGGGCCGGTGAATCCGGCGTCGGTGAGATACGCCGTGCCGCCGGGCAGAATCTGCTCGTCCGCCGTCTGCACGTGCGTGTGCGTGCCCACCACCGCGCTCACCTGCCCGTCCAGAAACCGCCCGAATGCAATCTTCTCCGAGGTCGCCTCCGCGTGAAAATCCACAAAGATGATTTTTGTCCGCTCGCGCAGCCGCTTCACTTCCTCGCCAGCCAGAAGAAACGGATTTTCCAGCGGCGGCTGTATGAACGTGCGGCCTTGCGCGTTCAGCACACCGATCAAACTTTGGCCTTTGAACCTTGGACTTTGGGCTTCAAAAATCCCGCTGCCCCGCCCAGGCGTTCCGACCGGATAATTGAGCGGGCGGAGAAAGCGTTTTTCGTTCGCGAGCAGCTCCGTCACTTCCTTCTGGTCCCACAAATGGTCGCCGCAGGTGATGACATCCACCCCGTCGGCGAAGATTTCCCCGGCAATCAGCGGAGTTATGCCGGAGCCGCCGGCGGAGTTCTCGCCGTTGGCGATGACGAAATCGAGCCCGTGCTGTTCGCGGAGCCTGGGCACAAGGGTTTTGACCGCGCGGCGCCCCGGTTTGCCCACAATGTCGCCGATGAAGAGCAGTTTCACGCGGGAATTCTAACCACGAAGGCGCAAAGACACGAAACCAATTTTCAAATCTTGTTCGGCTCACCCGGACGCCCCCCGCCCGTTTTACTACACGGCGGCCAGGATGCCAACCATCACGGCAATCATCCAGAGAAGCAGCACGGCACGGGTGCGGCTCAAGCCCGCGCGCACGAGCCGGTGCGAAAGATGGTTGGTGTCGCCAATCCAGAACGGCCTGCGATTGAGCGTTCGTGAAATGACCACTTGCGCCAGATCAATCAGCGGAATCGCCAGCACCAGCAGCGGCGACAGCACGGCCAGCCGATGCGGATTCTGCTTGTTGTAGAAATGCGGCAGGATGGCCATGACGGCGAGCAGGTAGCCGACCAGATGGCTGCCGGCGTCGCCGAGAAAGGCGCGGGCGTTTGGAAAATTCCACGGCAGAAACCCGATGAGCGCGCCGCACATCAGAAATCCAACCGTTGCCACGAGATATTCGCCGTTCGCTGCGGCGATGACGCCGAACAGCAGCGCGCCGATCGCGCCCAGCCCGGCGCAGAGGCCGTTCATGTTGTCCATGAAATTGAAGGCGTTGATGACGGTGAGAATCCAGAGAATCGTGATGGCGTAGCTGAAAACGTCGCTGTGGACAAACAGTGTGATGCGCTTGCAGGCCATGGCGACGGCGACGGCGACGAACAACTGGCCGATGAACTTCGGAAGCGGCTTCAATTCGCGCTTGTCATCGAGCCAGCCGAGCAGGGTGATCGCAATCGCGCCGAAGGCGATGGTGGCCAGCTCCAGCCCGCGCCGTTCCAAGCCGTGCTGGATGGGTTGCGCCTGGTTCAAAACGTGCGCGCCGGTTTTCAGCAGAATCGCGCCGGCGGCGAGCGGCAGCAAAATGCCCGTCAGCACGGCAAGCCCGCCTGCGAGCGGAACGGGATGGTCGTGAATTTTGCGCCGGCCGGGGTCGTCCACGAGTTTGACACGCAGGCACCATTGGCGCCAGAGCGGGAGCGCGAGCAGCGTCGTCAGAAACGCGCCCGCGAACGCGGCGAGAAAAAAGTTGAATGGAAACGTCACAATTGGGCTGGTGGCGGCGGTGCGGCGGCATCCCCGCTGTTCAACAGCTTCAAATACAGATTGTAAATGGCATCCACCATTTTTTCGACGGCGAAATTTTCGCGGACAAATTGCCGGCCGGACCGGCCGAGCATTTCCCGCAACGCGGCGTCGCCGGCAAGCTGGAGCAGGCGGTTTTTCAACGTGGTCAAATCGCCGGGCCGAATCAGAAACCCGGTTTTGCCGTCGAGACAGACTTCGCGCGCGCCGTCGCAATCGTAGGCGACGACGGGCTTGGCGGCGGCGAGCGCCTGCGGCAGGGCGCGCGGCAGTCCCTCGCGCAACGACAAATGCACCAGCGCGTCCATGATGCCAACGCAACGCGGAACTTCAGCCGGCGGGATGAGACCGGTGAAAATGAAATTTTTCTCCAAACCAAGAGTCTTTGCCAGATTTTCAAAACGACCGCGCCATTCGCCGTCGCCGACGAGCAGGAATTTGGTTTTCGGATTCTGGCGGACGAGTTCCGGCGCGACGGCGAACAAATCGTCATGGCCCTTCAGCCTGAACAGCCGCGCGATTTTGCCGATGACGAAATCATCCGGCGCAATTCCCAATTTCCCCCGCAGCGCCGGATCGTTTTTCGCGGCGAGAAACGGTTCCAGCGGAAAGCCGCTGAAGATTTTGGCGTATTGCCCCGGCCGGCCAATCCCGGCGGCGAGGTATTGCTCCGTCATCGCGTCGGCGACAACAATGAAATGCGTCGTGGATGGGGCGGCGTATTTTTCGGCGGCGCGGAAAATGAAATTGGCGGCGGCGTTTTGGAAATTGCCGAACGACGGGCCGTGAACCGTGTGGATGATGACCGGAACCCCCGCGCGTTTCGCGGCGAGCCGGCCCAGAATGCCCGCCTTGCCGCTGTGGGTGTGAACGATGTCCGGTTTTTGTTCGCGCAGGATTTTTTCAAGGTGCCGCAGCGCCAGCCAGTCCTTCAACGGATGAACGGGCCGGACAAGCCCGGGGACGATTTCAAGCAGTCTGGGAATTTTTGAAACTTCAGGCTCCAGCGAGCCTTCGGGGCCGGTCGTCGGGCCGGAAATCAAACGGACTTCGACGCCGGGCTTTTGGCGCAGGCCGAGGACGGTGGCCACGGTGTTCTCTTGAGCGCCGCCGACGACGAGCCGCGTGATGATGTGGGTGACACGCATCGCGCGTCAGGATGATTCACTTTTTGAGTTCGCGCAACCGTTCAAGAACGGTCTGGGCCTCGCCGGTGTTGGTGTTGGCGTTGGCGAGGTAGATTTGGTAATTGCGGACGGCCTCGTTGGTGTCGTGCTGGCGCCAGGCGATTTCGCCCAGGCCGTAGGCAACCTGAAATGCGTTGCTGGAGATTTGCTGCAGCCGCAGATAGTCGGCCCGCGCGGCGTCGAGCCGGCCGCTGTCGAGGTTGGCGATGGCGCGGTTGAAGAGCGCGTTGTCGTTGTTGGTCTGGACCGCCAGCACACGGCTCAAGGCGGCGATGGCGGCATCGTAATTTTTGAGCTGGATGGAAATGTAGCCCCGGCTGTAAAGCCATGCCGGGTCGTCGGGCGCGGATTTCAATTTGCGGTCAATGACGCCGAGCGCCCTGTCAAACAGCCCGTTCACCATGTAGGCCTGCGCGGTGGAGGCGAACAAATCATTATTGTCCGGGTGGAGCGTCATTTCGGCATCGAGCATTTCCGCGCCGCGCGAGAAATTGGTCTCCTGAAAACAGGCGGCGGCGGCGAGCACGCGCAACTGGGTTTCGTTGGTTTCGGCCAGCGAGAAATCTTCCGGGTGGGCCAGCGGGTCGCTCAACGCGGCCAGCGCGGGTTTGGGCAGATGGGCCATCAGGTAAATCTGGCCGAGCCAGAGGCGCGCGGGCAGATAGTCCGGCGCCAGTTCGCGGACGCGGTCAAACGACGCGACGGCCTGGCGGAAATAACTGTTGCCCGCCGCCAGATTGACGCCGATTGCAAAACAAAAACCCGGCTCGTCGAACGGGCCGTTGGCATTCATCACTTCGCCCCATGTCTGGTATTGACCAAACTGATCGGTGGTGGCCTTGGACAAATCCACGGACGCCGGGCGGCCCGCGCGGAGGTTTTGGTTGAAACGGAGATTGATTCCGGCAACGACGTTTTCAGGGTTCAGCTTTTGCGCGGTTCCGAACTGGACGGCGGCCTTTTCCAGCTCGCCGGCACGCTGCAATTCCACCCCCCAAAAATCCAGGCTGCGCGAGTAAAAAAGCCCGGCCAGAATGGCCATCCGGTCCGGTTCGCGCGGCACATGGAATTTGTCCAGCCGGCGCTCGCCCCAGCTCCGCGGGGCGTTCGGGTCCGGCGGCGCGGCGGCGCGTTCGACGGGTGCCAGCGCCGGCAGCGCGGTCTGCGTCCAGAACGTTTCATTTTCCGCGATCAGCTTTTTGTCCGGCGCGGGCGGCACCAGCGTGTCCGCCGGCAGCATCTTCATTTTGTAAATCAAGCCGTGCGGCTCCAGATAAAACTGCTCGAAGTAGTAACCGAAGCTCGGATGCAGGTAATAAAGATCGTTCGTCCGGGACAGCATGCCCAGAATCTGGATCAGCCCGACCGGATTGAGCGTGTTGGTCTGGGTGGCGGAGACGATTTCCGGCCAGCGTTGCGGAAAGGTCCGGTGCAAATAGCGGTGGTAGGCGGGCACCACCAGCGACTGCGTTTCGAGCGGCACAAAATTCCGCGCCCGCCCGTCCCGCACGAGCGCCGACTGCACCAACGCCAGTTGCTGCGGGTCGTCGCTCAACAAATAGCCGCCCGCCGCCGGCAATTTTTTCTCGATCAGCGAGGTGTAGCGCCGGAACGTGTCGCCGTTGGTGCCGCGGATTTGCGGCTCATTCCGGTAAGCCAGCCCCGCCACCGCCGCGATGCACAGCAGCCACACGCACGCCACGACGGGCCGATCCAGCCATTGCAACAGCTCCGGCGCCCGGCCCCGCTGGCTCTTGATTTTCCGCCCGAAAATCAGAATGAAATAGCCGCTGTAATAACCGATGCTCAACGCCATCAGGTAGTAAATCGTCAGGCCAAACCCCGTGTGCCGGGGGCTGAACGGCGGATCAAAAATCAGCCAGAGGCAGCCCGCCAGAAAAAGGCCGTGAAGCAGGTGAAAGATGAAACTCGCGAGCGCCACGCCGATCCGGCTGTTGTCGCCAAAGGAGGATTTCCAGCGGATTGACAGCACGAACAGCGGCATCAGGTAGGCCAGCAGCAAGGACAGGGTTTCCAGATATTGCTGCGGGTGCAGGCCAAAGGTAAGATAGGTTTTCAGGACGTCATACTGCGGCGACAGGTTGAACTTCAAATACTGCCAGAAGCTGAACGGCATTTTGTGGGCGGTCACCGCCAGCAACGGCAGCAGCAGGTAAAACAATATGCCCGCCAGCCCGCACAGCAGCATCCGCCCCAGAAAACGCAGATTGAAAAAACTGAAACCGCGCAGCCAGACAATCACCACCACAAACAGCGGGAAAAAGCCCGTCATCCCCCAGTCGTCCGTCGTCCCCGCGGCATAAACGAACGCCGCCAGATACAAACGCCACTCGCGTTCGTCCAGCCGGTATTCCAGCAGCGACCAGACCACGACCGCAAACAGCAGCAGGTCGAACATCTCGCCCGTCCAGTTGGTCGCGCGCTCCCAAAACGTGAGCTGCAAACCGCAGACCAGCACGGCCAGCAGCGGCGGCAGCCATGCGCTGCCGGTCGTCAGAAATGAAAAAATGCTGTCTTCGCGTTTGCGCTGGGCGTCCGTCCGGTCGTGCGGCAGCAGCGCCACCGACCGCGCCAGCAGGCCGAGCGCCAGCGCCGCGCACACGGCGGAAAACAAGTTCAACGCCAGCGGAATCGCCGGCGCGGGCAGCCATCGAAACGGACAGGTGGTCAGAAAGGTGACGGGACTCAACACCTCCGGCTGCCACGTCCAGCCGGAAATCCTGGCCACGGCGCCAAGATTGAACAGGGACACCCAGCGGCTCAGCGTCAGCCAGTAGAGCAGCAGCATCCCCGCCGCCAGCAGCCACGGCAGCCAGCGCGGAACAAAGTTTTTCCGCGGATCAGTTTGCGTTTCCATTGGTGTTGATTGTGACAGTTGAATCCATATTTTGCGGTTTGGCAAGGTTTTGTCCCGCGCGCAAATCCGCCACGCATTCCACGTGCTGCGTCTGCGGGAACATGTCCAGCGGCTGCACACGCGCCAAGTCAAAGACACCATCGCCGCACAAAATGTTCAAGTCGCGCGCCATCGTCGCCGGATGGCAGGACACATAAATCACCTGCGCCGGCCTCGTTTCGCGGAGCAGTTGCAGGATTTCCGGCTGGCAGCCCTTGCGCGGCGGGTCGAGAATCACCGCCGTTTTCCCCGCTGAATATTTTTCCAGCAAGCCGGGCAAAACGTCCTCGACTTTCGCCGAAATGAATTCGCCGCTGGCAATCTCCCGCGCCGCCGCGTTTTGCCGCGCCGCCTTGATGGCAAGCTGGTCGTATTCGACGCCGACAAACGACTCCACCGCGCCCGCCAGCTCGATGCCGAAAAACCCGACGCCGCAATACAAGTCAACCAGATGCCGCGCGCCGCTCGCGCGCAGGAATTCGCGAACCGTCGTGACAAGCTCCGGCAGCAGGAAAAAATTGTTCTGGAAAAACGAATCCGGCGGCACGCTCCAGCCTTCCGGCTGCACCCGCAACACAACCTTGATCCCCCCCTTCGGCGGCAGATTTTTCCGGACGTGCCGGATTTGCTCGTTCAGCGCCGGCTCGGCGATTTTGCATTCCTCGATGTCCTCGACCAGCCCGCAATCAGCGCGCACAAAGCCGATGTTCAGCTTCTGCTCCGGCTTGTTCCACTGGCTGCGGATCATGATGCGGTTGCGGTAGCCGTAGGGCTGCGGGCACGGAATGACCGGCGCGATCTTGTCCGCCGGGATTTTCCCGACGCGCTCGAACAAATCCGAAATCTGCTTGTGCTTCAACTGCAACTGCGCCGGATAGGCGGTGTGCTGATACTGGCAGCCGCCGCACGCGCCAAAATAACGGCACTCCGGCACGACGCGCTCCGGCGAAGCCGTCTCCACGCGCAGCAGTTTCGCCCGCGCAAAGTTCCTTTTGACCTCCGTGATTTCGGCGGCGACGGTTTCGCCAATCAGCACAAACGGGACGAACACGACAAAATCGTCAATGCGCCCGACGCCTTCGCCGCCGAAGGCGATGTCGTGAATCGTCAGGGTGATTGGGTCGCCGGTTTTAAGAGCCATGTGGGAAAGCTAGAACGCCGGGCGCAAACAAAAAAGATTTTTTAAGCAATTAACGCAAAACGCATCGCCGGGAAATCAGCCGACGGCGGAGACGAACTACGATTGCGGAATCGTTATTGTAACAAAATGGAACGGTAAAACCCCGCGCCGTCATTGGGCACCAAGAAGTTGGAGAAATTAATCACACCGCCCGCCGGCCAGTTGGTGCTGATGCTGGTCCAATTCACCAAGTCGGCGGAAGCTTCGATCACATAAACGTGACCATCAGAACCGGTGAAGCGGATGATCGGCCGGCCATTGGCGGACGCAGCCGAGCCGACCGAATCCGCGCGCAGCAGAGGCAGAAGCTGGCTGGGAATAGCCTCGCAAGCTTCATCGCTGATGCCGTTGGTCCTTTGAACCGCGGAGCTGATATTCAGAAACGGCGACTGTTCCGCCAGTTGGGAGATCGTCAGAATGTCTCCGATGTCGGCGAACGATTGTCCCGGCCGGCTCATTCGCGCGGATTCAATGGCACCGGCAATCACCGAAGCTTGAGGCGAATTTGAGGAAACGACGAGCGTTGCGAATTGCGGCGGAAACTGTGGAATGCGAATCTGGCGGTCGGTCGAAATGTTTGTCAAAACGGTCAGGCCATCGCACAGAACCAGCCAAGCATTTGGATCTGGATTATTCACCGAAACCAGGGAGCCGGGGGTGTTTGTGGTCAGCAGAGACGCCAGCAGACTGGTCAGATGCCAGTCCTGAACCGGAGCCATCGCCGTGGCATCGGCCAGATTTTCGTCTCCCGTCCAATTGACCCATGCGTTGATGCCGTTTTGTCCAATATTGTTGGTCCAATCCAGAATGTTCGTGGACTTGAGATAAATCGTCTGCCACGGCGTGCCGCGATGCACCTGCCCCAGCCAGTTTGGATTCGATATTTGCCCGGTGGGGAAATCCCAATCGTCCGAACCACGCACCAGCGGGTCTTTGTATGAGAGGTTGTTGGGATTTGTATCAACCCCGACACCGGATGCTGTGGACACTCCCCACGGCTGGTAGCGAGATGGAGGCGTGTATAAATTGACCGAACCCCAGTCAATGACGGCTGGGCATGTGACCTGCGGCCCTAAATCGCTGGCGAGATAATGCACCAGCGGATCGTTCGCAGCCCAAGTCGTATGCTGAATGCCGAAGACCATGGGCGTGTAGGGCGCTTGCATGGCCGACTGTGTATCTGTATAAAGTATTCCACCGTATGCATAGATACCGTCTTCTGAAAAAAATCCCCTGAAAAAGGCCTGTTGTGCCGCCGGGCTGACATCGCCTGTGGGACCACCGGGTATTTGTGCCGTGGTCCATGCGCCGGAACCAGTCGGCGCTTGACCAGTGAGCGTTGTGCCAGTTTCTGAAACTTGAATTTGATTTTCGACTCCAAGCAGATTGCCATTCACATCATAGTTGGTATTCCAAAGACTGTTGACATCATTTTCCGGCAATGCCGCATTCAAAAGCTGGCTGCTGTTCAATCCGTCGAGCTGGACGTAATCCACAATCTGCCCAACGACGGGACCGCCTGCATTCAAAGCCGAGGCATTTGTGGAATAATCAATGATGGCGACCTGCAAACGGTTCGTCATCAGCAACCCAAAATGCGGCAGTTCCCGGATGCCGGCGTCCAGATAATTGGCTGGACTACCGCCCAGGTAATTAAGGAGTTCCGCCCCGTTTGGCGGGTTCGGCTCATTGTAATAATACATCGCGTTGGTCAGCATCAGGACGCTGGTGTTCAAAGGAACGAGAAATGAAGCCGACGCCAGACCGGGAGTGCCATTCCATGCCGGCCAATTCGGGGCAGTTTCCGTGGCGAACGCAAAGTTGGTTCCAAAGAAATAGGGGAACATGTTGTTGTCGTTCGTCAGCGTGATGCTGGAACCGCACCGCACCACGATGTCCACCGGGCCGGGATAATTGGAGCGGTAGGAATTCCAGCAGGACAGCCCGAAATAATTGGTGATGTTCATCAGATACATCTGGTTGGTCCAGGTGATGTCCGGCTGCGTCGGGGCGCTGGTGTCACGCACCACCTCCAGCTTGCGCACCAGCTCAAACGCGGTTTCCATGGAAAATTCGTTGAAGTTCGGAAAGCCTTTTTTTGCGCCGATGATCCACGGCACGCCATAGACATTGGTCAAAATATTCTGCCCAACCGGCAACACGGCGGCCTCGACTGGCGGATCAAGGACGTCATTGTTCGCGCCCGGAACCATCTGGCTGGCATGGGTGACAAGGCTGGACTGGTTGGTGTAGCCGGTGATGAACACATTGCCGCCGCCATCCACGGTGAACAGCGGCCGGAAAATGGACGGATAAAAATTCGTCGTGGTGGCCTCATAGACATTCGCCGCGACTTGCAGCAGCCGGTGGACCGCAGGCGTGTATTGATTTGTCGGGTAAATCTCAATCCGTGTCAAATCAAGGTTCATTTCAGACGACAGCAGGCGAGAGGCGGCGTTCGTGAAAAAGCCGAGCGGACAGGCGGCATCAAGATTCTGCGCATCAGCTTTTGCAGCCGTCAATGCCACCAACACCGTGATGGCACTCAAAAAGTGGAAAATACATTTCATCATAAGCCTTCCCGCGCTTTCCCCACCACTCAACAAAGAGGGCGTGATTGCTCACGCGCCTCGACAAGCTTGAGTTCATTCGACAACTGACGATTGTTTTCTACCCCCGGCGGATTTCACTGACAAGAAGTATTGTCGGGGATTTTTCACCGGATCGGGTCGCTTTTTTCGGCGATGGCCTCGGAGAAAATGTTGAGCAGCTCGGCGCGCGACACGGAGCCGACGAGTTTGTTTTCGGTGGAATTGTTCACGACGGGCACGTTGCGCAACTCGCATTCCAGCACGAGCGGCAGTGCGTCGAGCAGCCGCTGACCCGGCGTGAGGCATCTGGGCGATGGCCGCATCACGTCGCCGGCGATGACCCCCTCCAAGGCCTGCGCGTTGTTCAGAAATTCCTTCAAGTCCTGCAACGCCACCACGCCGAGCAGCCGCTGCCGCGCGTCCACGACCGGGACAAAATTGTTCGGGCTGGACAGGAACCGGCTGGCGATTTCCCGGAGCGGCGTGGTTTCCAGAACGGGCGCGATGGGCACGCGCATGAAATCGCCGACGGTCCGCTCCATCACCGCGCCGGGCCGGTTTGTCTCCTGCCCCAGCGCAAGCCCCTTGACGCGCAAGTGCTCGGTATAGACCGATTCGCCGTGCAACTGCCGCGCCACGAGAATGGAAACGACGCAGGCGAGCATCAGCGGCGGCACGAGCGAATAATCCAGCGACAGTTCAAAAATCAAAATCATCGCCAGCAGCGGCGAGCGCGTCGTGGCCGCCAGCGTCGCGCCCATCCCGACGAGGGCCAGCGCGCCCGCCGGCACGCCGGGCGCGGCGCCGAGTTGATGCAGCACGCCGCCGAACAGCGCGCCCGCGGCCGCGCCGAGAAACAGCGTGGGCGTGAACACGCCGCCGACGGTGCCCGCGCCAACCGTCGCCGAGGTCGCCAGCATTTTTGCCAGGAACAATCCGGCCAGCCACAGGAGCGCCCAGACCGCGGGCGGAACCTGCGGCCAGACGTCGGGCGGAAATTTTTCGTGGAGAATGTCGTTGGTCACCGAATACCCGTTGCCGCAGACGCCGGGAAATCCGATGGCGATGATGCCCACGACAAATCCGGCCAGCGTGAGCCGGACATAAACCGGCCAGTTCAGCCTGTGGAACTGCTCCTTGCCGGCGCGCAGCAGTTTCAGAAAACACGCGCCGACCGCGCCGCAAATCACGCCCAGCAGCACGAACCACGGCAGTTGCGGCAGCGTGGCCGGCGGAAACGGCGGGATTTGATACCAAGGCGCGATGCCGAAAAAGCTGCGCGAAACCATCGCCGCGATGACCGATGAAAAAACCAGCGGCGCGAAGAGGTTCATCGAGAAATTGCCGAGCACGACGAGCGCGGAGAAAACCGCGCCGGCAATCGGCGCGTTGTAGGCCGCCGCGATGCCCGACGCCGCGCCGCAGCCGACCAGCAGCCGCAGCCGATACGGCGGCCATTTTGCAAGCTGGCCGAGCTTGGACGAAAGCGTCGCCGCCAGTTGCGTGATGCCGCCTTCGCGCCCGATGGACGCGCCGGTGGCGATGCTCACGATGGCGGAAATGGTCTTGACGAATTCGGTGCGGAACGGCAGCCGGCCATCGCCGGCCACGACGACTTCGAGCAGGTTGGTCGAGCCTTGCGGCCCGACAAAGCGCAACCCCCAGTGCAGCACCAGTCCCGCCGCCAGCCCGCCGAGCGTGGTCACCGAGACGCGCTCCCAGTTTGAAAACCGTTCCGCAACCTCCACCGGATCCCCCGGCTGCACGAGGTGGACGGCCCAGTAAAAAAACAAATTGACCAGCCCGCCGATGACGCCGACGACGCCGGCGAGCACGAGGTGGAACGCCTCCTCCTTGAGCGCCAGCTTTCCGCGCAATTGCAGCGCGCGCCGCCAGTGCCGGCGGAGAAACTCGCGCGCCCTGGCCATCAGGCCTTTGTCCAACCACGGTTGCACGCGGCAAATTTAATTCCAAACCGCCCGTTTGACGAGAGACGATTTGCGGTCAACCCTTTTTCAGGCCGGCGATGGCGTCCTTCATCTCGTTGAAATGGATGTCGGGATTGCCTGCGTCGGTGACGTGGACGATTTTCCCGTCCAGCCCGATGAGGAAGCTCACGCGCTTGTCCATGCTCTTGCCGTCCATCTTCACGCCGTAAATGTCCGCGATCTTTCCGTCGGTGTCGGCGAGCAGGGTGAAATTCAGATTGTATTTGGCGATGAACTGCTTGTGGCTGTCGGCGGAATCGAAGCTGACGCCGATGACGGCGACGTTGTTCGTCTGCAAATCGCCCATGCGATCGCGGAAACCGCAGGCCTCCTTGGTGCAGCCGGGCGTGTTGTCCTTGGGATAAAAATATAGCAGCACGATTTTCCTGCCGGCCAGGTCGGTGAGCTTGACGGCGTTGCCGTCCTGATCCCGCCCTTCAAATGACGGCGCGGCATCCCCCGCCGTTGGCATGGCGGCAAAAGCCGCCGCGGCGGAAAAGAGGATTGAACCTGCGATTAACAGCATGGTGAACCGGTTTGTTTTCATGGTGAACATCCTTTCGTTCTGGATTGGACGCACCGGCGGACAGTTTGTTCACGCCTTTTTGCGCGGCCGGCGGCGCAGGCCGTTTTGCAGCCACAGCCACCAGACCATGACCAGCGCCTCCCGGACGATGTGGCCGGACATTTTGGAATGGCCCTCGATGCGGTCGGTAAAGATGATCGGCACTTCGGCAACCTTGAGCCCCTGCCGCCAGAGCCGGTGGGTCATTTCGATTTGAAAGCTGTAGCCGTTCGAGCGGACTTCATCGAGGTTGATGGCCTGCAGCGCGCGGCGGCGGAAACATTTGTAGCCGCCCGTCGGGTCGGTGAACGGCATGCCGGTGATGATCTGGACGTAAATGCCCGCGCCCCGGCTCAGCATCAACCGCTTGAGCGGCCAGTTCACCACGCGCACGCCGCCGGAGTAGCGCGAGCCGAGCACGAGGTCGGCATCCTGTTTTTTCGCGGCCTCCAGAAAGGCGGGCACATCATCCGGGTTGTGCGAAAAATCGCAGTCCATTTCGAGAATGAATTCGTAATTCCTTTCCAGCGCCCATTTGAAACCGGCGATGTAGGCGCGGCCCAGGCCGCTCTTTTCCGCCCGGTGCAGAACATGGATTTCGGGATGCTTCGCCGCCAGATCATCGGCAATCTTGCCCGTGCCATCCGGCGAATTGTCGTCCACCACGAGCAAATCCACCGGCACCGGCAGCGACAACAGCCGTTGCGCCATGCGCGGGAGATTCTCCCGCTCATTGAAGGTTGGCACGACGATGAGTGCTGGATTCATGGGCGACAGCGCAAAATTTATCGGGAAACGCGGCAAAAACAAGTTTGTTAATCCGTTGAATCGTCAAAGCGCGGCCGGTTCAACGAGGCAATAATGTTTTCAGCGGACACCCGTCGCAGCGCGGCTCGCGTGTCCGGCAAAAATGCTTCCCCACCATCACCAGTTGCGCGTGATAATCCTGCCAGTAATCCAGCCGCGCCGCGCCGGTCTTTTGATCCAGCGCCGACTCGCAAAGCGATTTCAATTCGTCGTAATCGCCCGCTGACTTTGGACTTTGAACTTTGGACTTTGGACTCCAGTTGTGCCTTTCAAAAATCCGCCTCGTGTAGGCGTCAATCACGAAGCTGTGATGCCCGCCGGCGTAAAGCAACATGCTGTCCGCCGTCTCCGGCCCGATGCCGTTGACGGCCAGCAGCCGCTCGCGCACGACCGAAGTTTCCCCGGCGAAAAGCTTTCCCAAATCGCCGCCGCATTCTCCGGCGAACACGCACAGAAACGACCGCAGCCGACGCGCCTTGACGTTGAAATATCCGGCGGGCCGGATCAGCTCCGCCAGTTTCGCCTCCGGCAGCGCGAACATTTTTTCCGGTTTCAGCACGTGCGCCGCCTTGAGATTCGCGATGGCGCGCTCGACGTTCGACCAGGCAGTGTTCTGCGTCAGAATCGCACCGACGCAGACTTCAAACGGCGTTTCGCCCGGCCACCAATGCTGGTGTCCAAACCACGCGCGCATGAGTTCGTAGGCGCGACGCAAATCCGTTTTAACCGCTCTCGAGATCATTCCCCAGAGATTTAACGCAAAGACGCAAAGGCGCAAAGCAAAAGCGGGAATTGAAGATTGGCGATGGCGCCAGACGCGGCGGTTGCTGTTTTCCATCCGCCGTCCGCGTTTTGTTTCTTTGCGTCGTTGCGTCTTTGCGTTAAAAATGTGCGTCATGTTCGCCTCGCTGATTTTTGATTTGCTGAACGTCGGTTACCTGCTCCACAACATCTGGCTGTGGCCGGTCGTCGCGTTTCTCATCTGGATGTTCGTTGACGCGATCCGGCGGCGGGAATGGCTTTGGGCGGTTTTCATTTTGATCGGCTGGGGCATCTCGGCGCTGCTTTACTTCTTCTTCGTCTATCGCGCCAGCGCGCCGTCGGTCACGCGCGGCTTTGAGCTGCCCGGCGCGCAGAGCCGCAAACGCATCAAGGAGCTTCAGGCGCAAATCCACCACCTCGACAACGCCTACCACCATTTCCAGCTCGGCGACGTTTATTTCCAGCGCGGCAACCTGGCCGGAGCGGAGAAATGCTACCGCGCCGCGCTCCAGCGCGATGCCACCGACATTGACACCCGCGCGCATCTGGGCCAATGCCTCGTCCGCCTGAACCGTCCGGCCGAGGCGCGGCCGCTCCTCGAAAGCGTCATGAACGAGAAGCCCGAACACGATTACGGGCACACCATGATGGCGCTGGCCGAAACGCTCACCGCGCTCGGCGAACCCGACAACGCGCTTCAATACTGGCAGCACATCACGCAAAACCATTCCTATCCCCGCGCCAAGGTGCAACTGGCCGAGCTTTACCTCGCCAAAAAACAGCCGGAACTGGCGCGGGCGGAATTGAAGGACATTGTCAGCGACGACCAGCACGCGCCGGCCTTCCAGCGCAAGCGCGACCGCGTCTGGGTCCGCCGCGCGAAAAGTTTGATGTCGCGGCTGTAGCAGCGCACGTGGGTTCGCTCCAATTTGAGCCGACTCACGTCGGCTGCTACAATTCATTTTGATTCGCGTTCCCGGTAAAATTTCCTATCCTTTGAACGTGCCAAATCTCATCGCCATCGTCGGACGCCCGAATGTCGGCAAGTCCGCATTGTTCAACCGCATCATCAAGAAGCGGATTGCGATTGTGCATGACCAGCCCGGCGTCACGCGCGACCGCGTCACCGCCGAGGCCGAGTGGGGCGGAAAATCCTTCACGCTGGTGGACACCGGCGGCATCGGCCTGCTGCGCCGCGAAAAATCCGACGACATCATCATCAAGGCCGCGCTCGAACAGGTGGAAATGGCGATTGAAGCCGCCAGCACCATCATCCTCGTCGTCAACGTGCAGGAAGGCGTCGTGCCGCTCGACCGCGAGGTGGCGCAGCACCTCCACAAGAGCGGCAAGCCAATCCTGGTGGCGGTCAACAAGGTGGACACCGAACGCGCAGAAAAGGGCGCGGATGAATTTGCCGCGCTCGGCTTCGACAAGATTTTCCCCGTCAGCGCGATTCACGGCGAAGGCATCCAGAATCTGATGAATGAGGCGGTGGCCCTGTTGCCGCAACAAAGTTCAGAGTTAACGGTTCAGGATTCAGAGTTGGAAAACCCTGAACACGGAACGCTGAACCCTGAACCTTTGAAGCTGGCCATCGTCGGCCGGCCGAACGTCGGCAAGTCGTCCATCATCAACGCGCTCACGCAATCCAAGCGCGTCATCGTCTCGCCGATTCCCGGCACGACGCGCGACGCGATTGACGTGCCGTTCGAGGTCGAGGCCGACGGCATCCGGCAGAAATACATCCTGATTGACACCGCCGGGATGCGGAAGACGCGGCGCGTGGACGATTCGATCGAGTATTTCAGCGTGAAACGCGCCGAGGACTCCATCGAGCGCAGCGACATCACGGTGCTGGTGATTGACGCCGAGGCCGGCATCACCGAGCAGGACAAAAAAATCGCCGACGTCATTGTCGAGGACCGCAAGGCCTGCATCATCGTCGTCAACAAATGGGATTTGTTCGAGGCGGAGGTCCTCAAGGCGCGCGAGGATGAAATCGGGCGGCGCAACCGCAAGGAGCGCACCGAGGGCCAGGCAAGGCAACTGACCACGCTCGGCGAATTCGCCGAGTGGGTGCAGCGGAAACTGTTTTTTCTCGATTACGCGCCGGTGATTTTCACGTCCGCGAAGTCCGGCTTCCACCTGGACCGGCTGCTGGAGGCCATCCGCTACGTCGCCGCGCAGTTGAAGCAGAAAATCCCGACGGCGATTTTGAACCGCACCATCAACGACGCCGTCGAGCGCCGCCAGCCGATCAGTGCGATGGGCCACCGGCTGAAATTTTTCTACGCCACGCAGGTGCGTCAGGCGCCGCCGACCTTTCTGCTGTTCGTCAACCGCGACGAGTTGTTTTCCGACCAATACAAAAAGCATCTGGCGGGCGAATTGCGCACGGCGTTCGGCTTCGAGGGCTGTCCGATCGTGCTGGTGCCGAAGGCGCGCCCAAAGACGATTGAGCCGGTGCGGAAATTCAAGCCGGAGCACAAAAAACAAACGGGAAAAGCGGGAAGGATTGAAGCCCATCGGAAGGCGCAGCACGAGAGATATTCCCGCGTTCGCGGAAAGAAATCGCAGCAAAAACTTGTTCACCGTGGCGAATAAGTGGCCGCCGCGCCAATGCCGGCGCGAAGATTCCATTGATTTTGTTTGGGAATAACTCATTTGTAACTTTTTTGAAAAATTTTCTTGAATTCCACAACAGGTGGTAGCAAGATACGGCCCGTTCCCCAACTAATTGGGGATACAAATATCGGCAAAAAGTCCGTTTCAGCAGTTAATTAACAACATTTGAAGCCAGACCGGGTTCCGCTTTGTCTGAAACTGCGGGGGGAGCATTGGCGTTTGAACAATTTAACGAGGAGACAATCATGATTGACGCACGCGAGGAAATTTTAGCCCCAGTTCCGCACACCGGCCACCGCCGCACCGCAAAAGTCAGCGCGTCGCGGGAATCAAGGGGCGGCAGAAGCGCCGGGAAAAAATCCCTGACCATCGAGCGCGTTTTCAGCGACCCAAAGACCAAACCGTTCGACCAGATAGAATGGGAGAAGCGCACCGCCGAAATCACCGACGACGCCGGCAAGGTGATTTTCAAACAGGAAAACGTCGAGGTGCCGAAGTCGTGGTCGCAGCTCGCGACGAAGGTGGTCGTTTCAAAATACTTTTACGGCGAGCAAAACACGTCCGAACGCGAAACCTCGGTGCGCCAGCTCATCCACCGCATCTGCCGGACGATCGCAGATTGGGGCGTCGCGGACGGTTATTTCAGCAAGGCCGACGGCGAGGTTTTTTACGAGGAGCTTTCCTGGCTTTGCGTGAACCAGTGCGGCGCGTTCAACTCGCCGGTCTGGTTCAACGTCGGGCTGTTCCACCAATACGGCATCGGCAAGAAATCCGGCAAGGGCAACTGGTTCTTCAACCGCAAGACGGGCGAGGCCGGGCGCGCGGCCACGCAATACGAATATCCCCAGGGCAGCGCGTGCTTCATCCAGTCCGTCCAGGACAACATGGAGGACATCATGCGGCTCGCGGCCAGCGAGGCGATGCTGTTCAAATACGGCTCCGGCACCGGCACGGATCTCTCGCCGCTTCGGTCCAGCAAGGAAAAATTGAGCGGCGGCGGTCGCCCCAGCGGACCAATGAGCTTCCTGAAGGTTTATGATCAGGTCGCCAACGTCGTGAAGTCCGGCGGCAAAACGCGCCGCGCGGCCAAGATGAACACGCTGCGCGACTGGCACGGCGACATCGAGGAATTCATTGACGCCAAGCAAAAGGAAGAGAAGAAGGCGTGGGCGCTGATCGAACAGGGCTACGACGGTTCCTACAACGGCGACGCCTACGGCAGCGTGATGTATCAGAACGAAAATCTTTCCGTGCGCGCCAGCGACGAATTCATGACCGCTGCGATTGGCGGCAAGGAATGGTGGACACGCGCCATCACCACCAACAAGCCGCTCGAAAAAAAGGACGCGGCGAAGCTGCTCTTCAAAATCGCCGAAGGCACCTGGACCTGCGGCGACCCCGGGATGCAATACGACGGCGCGATCCAGAAGTGGCACACCTGCAAGGGCACCGAGCCGATTCACTCGACCAACCCGTGCAGCGAATACGTTTTCATCAACAACACCGCCTGCAATCTCGCGTCGCTGAACCTGATGAAATTCAAACGCGAGGACAGCAAGTTCGACGTGGAACGGTTCAAGGCGGCAGTGCGGATTTTCATCACCGCGCAGGAAATCCTCGTGGACAACGCCAGCTATCCGACGAAGGACATCGCCGAAAATTCCCACATTTACCGCACGCTCGGCCTCGGCTTCGCGAACCTCGGCTCGCTCTGCATGAGCTACGGCCTGCCTTACGACAGCAACGAAGGCCGCGCGCTGGCCGGCGCCATCACGGCCATCATGACCGGCCATGCCTACGAGCAGAGCGCTGAAATCGCCGCGAACGTCGGCGCGTTTCCGGGCTATCGCGACGCCCGTTGCGCGCACGTCTCCCAGCCGCTGGCAAAGGACAACGTGGATTCCATGCTCGGCGTCATCAAACTGCATCGCGACGCCGTCGAGACAATCCAGCCCAGCCGGGAATTCAATTATTTGAAGGACGAAGCGCGCAAAACCTGGGATGGAGCGCTCGCCAGGGGCCGGCAGCACGGCTACCGCAACGCGCAGGTCACCGTGCTCGCGCCGACCGGCACCATCGCATTTTCAATGGACTGCGACACGACGGGCATCGAACCCGACATCGCGCTGGTCAAATACAAACTCCTCGCCGGCGGCGGCATGTTGAAAATCGTCAATCGCGGCGTGCCGGACGCATTGCGGCGTCTCGGTTATGGCGAGGCTGAAAATAAAAACATCATCGCCCACATCGAAAAATTCGACACGATTGAAGACGTCGAGGAAAATGGCGCGGTCGTGAAAAGCGGTTTGAAGCCGGAGCATCTGCCGATTTTCGACTGCGCGTTCAAACCCGCGCGCGGCAAGCGCAGCATCCATTATCTGGCGCATTTGAAGATGATGTCCGCCGCGCAGCCGTTTATCAGCGGCGCGATTTCCAAGACCGTCAACATGCCGAACGAATGCACCGTCGAGGAAATCCGCGACACCTACGTCCAGGCCTGGAAGCTGGGCCTCAAGTGCGTGGCGATCTACCGTGACGGCTCGAAACGCTCGCAGCCGCTCAACACGAAAAAAACCAACGAGGGCGGGGTTAAAACCTCGCCGGGCAATTCCGCGTTGGAAGGCAAAATCGCGGAACTTGAAGCCGAGATCGCCCGGCTGCGCATTGATTCCGGCAAGCCGCTGCGCCGCCGGCTGTCCGACACGCGCACGGCGGTCACGCACAAATTCGACATCGCCGGACACGAAGGCTACCTCACGGTTGGCCTGTTCAAAAACAACCAGCCCGGCGAGCTGTTCATCACAATGGCCAAGGAAGGCTCGACCATCGGCGGACTGATGGACGCCATCGGCACCCTCACCAGCATGGCGCTGCAATACGGCGTGCCGTTGGAGGCTCTCGTCAAAAAATTCGCCCACCAGCGTTTTGAACCGAGCGGCTTCACCAAAAACCCGGACATCCGCAACGCCTCCTCCATCACGGACTATGTGTTCCGATGGATGGCCCTGCAATTCATCCCCGGCTACCGGGAAAGCCTCCCGTCCACGCGCAACCAGCCCGAACTCGCTATGCCCGGCCTGATTGACGAGCTGAAAAAAAAGATAAACCGTCCGGTGCCTGAATTGCCGATCGCCGAGGAGAACGACGCGCTCGAAGTAAGATCCTCAAACGGCAACGGCCATCACGACGACGAACACGCCGTGAGATCATTGAACGATTCCGTCGCGCATTTCCAGCAGGACGCACCGACCTGCCCGAACTGCGGCCACGTCGCCGTGCGCAACGGCGCGTGCTACAAATGCCTGAATTGCGGCGAAAGCCTCGGCTGTTCTTGAAAAACCGGACAGCGACACGGGCCGGGGAATTTCGATTCTCCGGCCCGTTTTATTTTCCGCGCACTTGTCTCCACCCGCAGCCGGGATTAAGCTCCGGCCATGAGCGACACAACCTTTCTCATGCGCGAGGATCCCTGGCGCATTTTCCGCATCATGTCCGAATTCGTGGAGTCGTTCCACACGATGTCGGAGATCGGACCGGCGGTGAGCATCTTCGGCTCCGCCCGCATGAAGCCGAACGACAAATATTACCGCGCCGCCACCGCCATCGCCAAGGGACTCGCCAGGCACAACCTCGCCGTCGTCACCGGCGGCGGCCCCGGCATCATGGAGGCGGCCAACAAGGGCGCGGCGCAGGCGGGCGGCAAATCCATCGGCCTCAACATCGAGCTGCCGCGCGAGCAGACCGGCAACCGCTATGCCAACATCCCGCTCCACTTCCACTATTTTTTCGCGCGCAAAGTCTGCTTTGCCAAATACAGCCTCGGCTTCATTTATATGCCCGGCGGCTTCGGCACGCTCGACGAAATGTTTGAGATCATCACCCTCGTCCAGACCGAGCGCATCCCGCAGTTCCCGCTCGTGCTCTTCGGGCGCGACCACTGGACCGGCCTGCTGCAATGGATAAAAAAGGAACTGGTGCAAAAAAACAAATTCATCAAGCCCGCCGACCTCGATCTTGTGCGGGTCACGGACAGTCCGGAGGAGGTCGTGGAACTGATCCTCAACTACGAACGCCATGTCGGCACGCCACCCGCCCCGCCCAAGGCGTTTGCATGATGCGGAAATGCGCCCGCTGATTCACGAAATCTCCACCGCGCATACGCCCGAATCGCTCGTCGGGCAATTGCGGATTGCGGATTGCGGATTGCGGAATGTCGTTCTGCTTCGCACGTCGCAATTTGATTCACCTTCGGCGCGCTATTCGTTTGTCACGGCAAATCCGTTTTTGACATTTCGCTCCTTCGGCTCGCGGTGCGAAATCTCCTTTCCCCAGACGCCAGACGCCAGACCTCAACTCCAATTCGGCAATCCGTGGCATCTGCTCGGCGGCCTGATGTCGCGCTATGAATTGCTGGACGAAATTGACCTGCCCTTTCCGCTCGGCGGCTGCTTCGGTTTCTGGGGCTACGACCTGAAAAACTTCACCGAACCGAAACTCCCGCGCCGCACCGTCAACGATTTGGAATTGCCCGATTGTCACGTCAGTTTTTACGACAGCCTTGCCGTTTTTGACCATCAACTCGGAAAAGTTTTCATCGTCTCAACCGGCTTGAACGCCGACGGCTCGCGCAGCGAAAGGCGGGCGAACGAGCAGATGGAGTTTTGGAACCTGTTGATTTCAGGAAAATTGCCACAGAGCCGCAAAGTCGCGAAGAAACATTCCCCGCTTCCGCGCCGCTGCGGCTCTGTGGCCAGGATCAGTCCAAATTTTTCGCGGGGCGAATTTATTTCCGCAGTCGAACGCGCCCAGCGATACATCCGCGCCGGCGACATTTACCAGGTCAACCTGTCGCACCGGCTGATGGCTCATTGCGATTTTGCCGGCTGGGATTTTTTTGAAAAATTGGCCACCGTCTCCGCCGCTCCATTTTCAGCATTTCTGGATTGCGATGATGGGACGCGGCACTGCCGCTTTCAGATTGCGTCGTCCTCGCCGGAGCAATTCCTGCGCATGAGCGGTTCGCACATCGTCACGCGCCCGATCAAGGGCACGCGCCCGCGCGACCCCGACCCGACGCGCGACGCGCAGCTCGCCTACGAACTCCAGACCAGCCCGAAGGAACTCGCCGAACTGGTGATGATCACCGATCTGCTGCGAAATGATTTGGGCAAGGTCTGCGAATTCGGCTCCGTGCAAACGCCGGAAATCGCCAGGCTGGAAAAATTCGCGCAGGTGCAGCACCTCGTTTCCACCGTCGAGGGCCGCCTGCGGAACGACGTGACGCATTTTGCCGCGTTCGCTTCAGCGTTTCCCGGCGGCAGCATCACTGGCGCGCCGAAGTTCCGCGCGATGGAAATCATTGATGAACTCGAGCCGGTTTCGCGCGGGCCGTATTGCGGCGCGATTGGTTATCTTGGCTTCAACCGCGAGAGCCAGTTGAGCATCACCATCCGCACGGCGATCTGCAAGGACGGCCTCGCCCATTTCAACGTCGGCGCGGGCATCGTAGCCGATTCCAATCCCGAAGCGGAATATGAGGAGACGCTGGCCAAGGCGGCGGGGTTTCTGGCGGCATTGAGTAGCAGCCGACGTGAGGAGGCGCTGACTAAAATTCCGTCGAACGATTTTGAGGTTTGAGCCTCGTCACCCCGGCTGCTACGAAATGAATGGCATCTTCACTTTCTCCATCACCAGCATCTCGCAGGGTTCACGGCGCAGCACGAGTTCGAGGCCGAGTTTGGAGAGTATGAAAATACCTACTGATTTGTCGTCGCCGGTTTCTGCAATATCTGCAAATCTTTCCTTGCCATTGGACGCAATTTTCCAGAAGCATCAAAAACCAAGGTTCCGTCGTTATTAACCAATGCTGGATCCTTTGGAAAATCATACCATTTACGCGATTCAATCAAAACTTGCTTGTTGTTGCTTATGCGCAGATCACGGACGCGGACTAGGTCATCGGTGATTTGTGGGAGATAGCTGGATAGCGGCTGTCCAATCTGTGCCTGTGTAATTGAAAATGTTGCAACCTCGACAGGCACAACGTCATCTGGGGCATAATCAGGAATTTGTTTCGGGTCAAAGGGGCGAAGTATGTTGGTGAAAGAATGCGTCTGGTATTGGGTGTAGATGAATTCCTTTGGTAAAACGGTTTTCCCAATCAACTGTGTTGCCGATATTTTTAATTCGGCCATGAGCCATCCTTTGCGGTAACTGGTAAATGCGTAACGGTTGGTGCCCATTCCATGCGTGTAATTTGGCGCAAACCAACGGATGGAGGCCAAACCGAGTGCGGTTCCGTTGGTTTGGATCTGGATGGTAACTTCTCCCGGAGCGTAGTCATTGTAAAAAGCGAGCCTGATTTTCTGCAAATCTACGAGTGAATCTCGATCATGAACGGATACCAGCGAAAGCAATTGATGAAAGAAATGGCCGTTCGTTGGGAAGCATCCGGACGAGATGTAGGCAGCGCCAGGCGTATAATCGTATGAATCTCGACCATCCGTTCCTGTTATCTGCCGAAAGCCATTTTCAAATGAAATTTTCACCAGTGCTTTGATGCCGCTGGAATGCACAATGAAATCTCCGGCAAGGTTGTGTTTGCCTGCAAACACATCGTCAAAATGCCCTTCCAGATTTAATGCAGGGAAACGGTTTTCGGCAGATTTCTGGGGAGCAACAATGGCAGGACTACCGGCCAGCAGTATTGTCAAAATCCCTGTAGTGAGGAAAGTTCCTGCGCCGATCACAACCGCTGTCTTCGCTTTTGTCCAGGCCATAATTTTCAATGCTCCTTTGATGAGGGTTAAGGTTGAAGCCGATGCCGCCGCGCCTTTGGCAACCGCCACGGCGGTCACGGTTTTTGCCAGTGCCACCGGCACGGCGGGAATGGAATTGGCGGAAATCTTGTCAGCAATGGTTTCCTCCGTCGAAGTCACGCCGCGTTTGGTAAAATAACGGTGCAGCTTCTCTAATGCGCGGCTGACGCGCTTGCGGGCGGTGTCTTCGCCCAAGCCCAAAGCGTTTCCTATCTCCGCCAGAGATTTGTTTTCGAAGAACCGCAACAGCACCGCCTGCCGATCCTTTTCGCCGAGCGCCGCCAGCGCCTCATCCAGCAGCGGTGACATCTGGCTCCAGATTTCATCAGGCACAACAGAAGAATTTTCAGTTTGCATCTGCAACTCCTTCCCAAGGATGGCCGTCCGCGAGGACCCTTTGGCGTCGGCGCGGATTTGCACCAGCGCGGCAAACCGCGTCGTCCGAAAAAACCATCCGGTCAAAATGGTTTTCTCCGAGATCCGCCCGGCCTTTTGCGCAAGGATGACGAACACCGCCTGCGCGACTTCCTCGGCCAGATGCGGGTCGCGCACCTGCCGCAACGACGCCGAATAAACAAAGCCGATGCGCCGCGAAACCAGTTCCGCGAAGGCCGCTTCTGAGCCGCGCGCGGCGTATTCACGCAGCAGTGACATGTCGTCCATTGCCTGCATTCACCTATAAATGCCGGTTTTGGCGGAAACCGGACAATCTTTTTGCAAAAAAAAATCAACGCAACGACGCAAAGGCGCGAAGTCGCAGAGGTAAAAAAATGACATTGCGCCTTTGCGTCTTTGCGTTAAAAAAAGGGCATGCAGGTTTTCCTCAATGGAAATTTCGTTCCTGAAAAACAGGCGGTCGTTCCCGCGAGCGACCGCGGGTTTCTGCTGGGCGACGGATTGTTTGAAACGATGCGCGTCGCCGGTGGAAGGCCGTTCCGCTTCGCACAGCATCTGGAGCGGCTGGCGCGCGGTGCGGACTTCCTGAAAATCAAATGCCCGTTCACTCCGGAGGCGCTGGAAAACTTCGCCGGGCAGCTCATCGGGCAAAATCAAATGCCCGAAGCCATCCTTCGCCTGACGCTGACGCGCGGGCCGGGCGGACGCGGCTACGCGCCGAACGGCAAAGGCAGGCCGACGGTCGTGATGACCTTGCATCCCGCGCCATCGCTGGAACATTCCATCAAATGGAGCCTGGTCACATCATCGTTTCGGATTCCGGCCGCCGATCCGCTGGCCTCGTTCAAAACCACGAGCAAGATTTTGCACATCATGGCGCGCGCCGAGGCTGCGGAACGGGGCGCGGATGAGGCGCTGCTCCTCAACACAACCGGCGAAGTGGCCGAGACCGCCGGCGGCAATTTGTTCTGGATCCATGACGACACCATTTGCACCCCGCCGGCCGGGAGCGGTGCGCTGCCGGGCGTCACGCGCGCGGTCGTCCTCGAAATCTGCCGGACGCTCGGACTGAAAACGAGCGAGCGCGCCTCCAAGCCGGAGGCGTTGCGGAATTCAGTCGGCCTTTTTATCACGCAAAGCGCGCTGGGCATCGTGGCGGTGACGGCATTCGACGGCGCGCCGGTCACACCATCGCCGCTCATGGACCGGATCGCGCGTGTTTACCATCAAATGCTGGTCCGGCCAACAGTTTAGTTATAATAATTGTTTTAATTAGAATCAATCAAATCATCCCATGCGCCCTTGAAACCGGCCCTTCCGGGGCATAGTTTGCCTTGGAAAACGGCGGAGGTGATTATGACGAACATTGGTGTTGAACATTGCGCGTCCTTTGTCAGCAGCCAGTTCCAGTCGGGCGGGACGGCTGAAGCCGGAACGGGGATCGGCGTCCGGCGGGCGGTGACGATTTCCCGACAGGCCGGCTGCGGCGCGCTGGCCGTCGCCGAAAAACTCGCCCGCTATTTGCAGGAACATTCGCCCCAACACGCCATCGCGTGGAGGGTCTTCGACCGCAATCTCATGGAAAAAGTGCTGGAAGACCACGATCTCCCAGCCCGTCTGGCCCGGTTCCTGCCGGAGGATCGTGTTTCCTATCTGGAAGACATCCTGGCTGATCTTTTTCAGGCCTATCCGCCGTCGCAAACGGTGGTCCGCCAGACGGCCGAAACTATCCTCAAACTGGCCAGCCTCGGAAACGCCATCCTCATCGGGCGTGGCGGCAACGTCATCACGGCCCGGCTGCCGAACATGCTTCATGTCCGCCTGGTCGCCCCGCTGGAGGATCGCATTGCGCATTCCCACGATGCCTATGGCATGACCAAAATCGAGGCCCGCAAGTTCTGTCTGCACGAGGATTTGGGCCGCGAACGTTATTTGAAAAAATATTTTCACGCCGACGTCAACGACCCGCTGCTTTATCACCTGGTCATCAACACCGGGCTGGTCGGCTATGACAACGCCGCGAAAATCATCGGCGACGCGGTGCTGAACCAGTGCTGATTCCGCCACGACTTCAAACTTGGGTTGGCGGCGGGTGTGTGGCTTAATTCCGTCATGCCTCGCCGCTCCAGATCAAAATACCGGATGCCGGGCGCACGCCGCAAGTGGCGCGGCGGCTTTGGCTGGCTGGTCGTGCTGGTGCTTGTTGCCGGCGCGATCTGGTTCTGGCGGGAACAGGAACGCCGGAAAACAACTCCCCGCGCACATGCGGCGACCGCAACGGCGGCGGTCAGGCCGCAAACCCGGACGCTGACAGTTTCCCGCCAGTCGCCGGCGGATTTTCCGCGCCCGGTTCACGATGTTTTGGAGGCGCAAATCGCGCTGGCCCGGCGCGGCGTTTCGCCAGGTTCGATTGACGGCGCCATCGGCTCGCAAACGCGCGCGGCAATTTTGGTTTTTCAGGAGTCGGAGAATCTGCCGCCGACCGGAACACTCGACGCCGACACACGCGCGAGGCTGACGCTCGACGCGCCGCTTTTGACAAATTACATCGTGACGGCGGACGACCTGGCGCGGCTGCAGCCGCTGGGCAAAACGTGGCTGGCCAAGTCGCAGCAAACCGCACTGGATTACGAGACCGAGCTGGAGCTGGTCGCGGAGAAAAGCCACTCGCATCCGCTGTTGATTGAAAAACTGAATCCGGCGGTGAACTGGACAAACCTCGCGGCGGGAGCTGTTTTACAAATCCCGGACGCGAATTATCCGGAGCCGACGAACAAGGCGGCCTTCGCCGTCATCCATTTGTCGGACAAATTTCTGGAAGCTTTCGATGAAGACACCAACCTGCTGGTGCATTTTCCGTGCAGCATCGCGGCGAAAGTTGAAAAAAGGCCGGTCGGCGAACTGCACGTCGCCGTGGTCGCGCCCAATCCGAATTACACATTTGACCCGGAACTTTTTCCGGAATCCGGCGAGACGCAAAAGCTGGTTTTGCCGCCCGGCCCGAACAATCCGGTGGGCATCGCGTGGATCGGCCTGGACAAGCCGGGTTATGGCATCCACGGCACGCCCGCGCCGGAGCAGATCGGGCGGACGGAATCGCACGGCTGCTTCCGGCTGGCGAACTGGGACGCGGAATATTTGCTGAAGCTGGCGTGGGTCGGCATGCCGGTGCTGGTCGAGCCGTGAGCAACTACAAAAATCGCGCCAAATTATCATTGCCCGCCGACACGCTTTGCTTTAGCTGTTAAGCAACATTAACAAAAGGAAATTTATGGTTATCGGATTGATTGTTGCGATTGTGGTGCTCGTCGTTGTCATCGGCATCATCGGTTTCATCGTCGGCGTCTATAACAAGCTCGTCACGATGCGGAACCGCTACAAAAACGCCTATGCGCAGATTGACGTGCAGCTCAAGCGCCGCTATGACCTGATTCCGAATCTCGTCGAGACGGCGAAAGGTTACATCAAGCACGAACGCGAAACGCTCGAAGCGGTCACTGCGGCCCGCAACATCGCCTACGCCGCGTCGAAAGCCGCCGCCGCCAACCCCGGCGACGCCACCGCGATGAAGAGCCTGGCCTCGGCGGAAACCGGCCTCGGCGGCACGTTGAGCCGGCTGATGATGGTTTCCGAGGCGTATCCCGACTTGAAGGCGAACCAGAACATGATGCAGCTCACCGAGGAACTGACCTCGACGGAAAACAAAATCTCCTTCGCGCGGCAGGCCTACAACGACTCGGTGATGACCTACAACACCGACCGCGAAGTGTTTCCGAGCAACCTCATCGCCAACACGTTCAACTTCGGCCCGGCGGAACTGTTTGTCGTGGACAAGCCGGAGCAGAAGGACGCGCCGAAGGTTTCATTCTCGTGAGCCGTTGAATTGTTGAATCGTCAAATCGGAAAACGGTTCAGCGGTTCCACTTTTTGACGAACATGGATTTTTTCCAGCAACAGGACCGGGCGCGCAAAAAGACCAAGCTCCTCGTTTTCTATTTCGCCATCGCCGTGGCGGCGCTCATCGTCGCCGTTTATTTCGCCTCGCTGGTCATTTTTTCCGGCGTTCAGTCGCAACAGCATCATCATTTCGGTGATCAACCGCAGTTCGAGCTTTGGAATCCGCAACTGTTCCTCGGCGTCGCCCTCGGCGTGCTGGCGGTCGTTCTCATTGGCAGCACCTACAAAACCCTGGCGCTCGCCCAGGGCGGCAGCGTGGTTTCCGAAATGATGGGCGGACGCCCCATCGCCCCGAACTCGAACGACCCCGACGAGCGCAAGCTGCTCAACGTCGTCGAGGAAATGGCCATCGCCTCCGGCGTGCCCGTGCCGCAGGTCTATGTCATGGACGAGGAGGACGGCATCAACGCCTTCGCCGCCGGCCACAAGCCCGGCGACGCCACCATCACCGTCACGCGCGGCTGCATGAAGATTCTGTCGCGCGACGAATTGCAGGGCGTCATCGGCCACGAATTCAGCCACATTTTGAACGGCGACATGCGGATGAATCTCCGGCTCATGGGGATTATTTTTGGAATTCTCTGCCTGGCCATCATCGGCCGCATTCTCCTGCAAACGGCGCGCGGCGGCGGGCGCGGGCGCGGACAAAACCCGCTGCCGATACTCGGCCTCGTGCTGCTGATTGTCGGCTACATCGGCGTTTTTTTTGGACGGCTCATCCAGGCCGCCATCAGCCGGCAGCGCGAATTTCTGGCGGACGCCTCGTCCGTCCAGTTCACGCGCAATCCGGGCGGCATCACCGGCGCGTTGAAAAAAATCGGCGGCCTCGGCGAAACGGGTTCGCGCCTGGGCCACGCGCATTCCGAGGAGCTTTCGCACATGTTTTTCGGAAACGGCGTCAGCGAACCGTTCATCGGCCTGCTCGAAACCCATCCGCCGCTCGTCGAACGCATCCGGATTTTTGACCCGGGTTTCGACGGACAATTCCCGCCGGTCCGCTACGACGGGCGTGGTCAGCCGCCGGAAAAAGTTTCAACCCCCCGGCGGCAGCAGATGCCGAACATTTTTGGCGGCGTGCTTGGCGGCGCCATTCTCACTTCGGGTGACGGGATGAAACCGCCGGTCATTCGCTCGCACTCCGTCCTGCCGAATCTTGGCAAACCCACGCCGCTGCATCTCGAATACGCCGAGCAAATGCGGGATTCGCTGCCCGACAGCGTGAAGGCCGCCGCCCGCGAGCCGCTCGACGCGGTCGCGCTGATTTACGCGATGCTGTTGAGCAACAACGAAACCGAGCGCGCGACGCAGCTTGCCGGCCTCGCCCAGCGCGCCGATCCGGCGATCACGCAAAAAACCGCCGCGCTGTTCCCGGACGTTTCCAAAGCCGCCGCACACGCGCACCTGCCGATGGTCAATCTGGCGCTCGGCACGCTCCGGCATTTGACGGCGGAGCAGTTCAACCAGTTTTCGCAGACGCTGGAATGGCTCATTGGCAGCGACGGCAAAATTGAACTGTTTGAATTTGTCCTCCAAAAAATCATCCTGCACCACCTCGCGCCGCAGTTCGGCCAGGCTCCGCGCACGACGGTGCAGTATTATTCCATCAAACCGCTGGCGCCGGATTGCGCCGTTCTGATTTCGGCGCTGGCGAACGTCAGCAGCAGCGACGCCGGTGAAATCCAAAAGGCCTTTGAAGCCGGCGCGCCGTATTTGCGGGCGCCTGACGATGGCGGGTTGAATTTGCTCCCACGCGATCAATGCGGCGTGGACCAGATTGACGCCGCGCTCAACCGGCTGGCGCAGGCGGCACCGCTCATCAAAAAAAATCTGCTCGAAGCCTGCGTCCACACCGTCGGCGCGGATGGCGTGATTTTGGAGGCGGAGGCCGAACTGCTGCGCGCCATCGCCGACACGCTGGACTGCCCGATGCCGCCGTTCATCCAGACGGAATAGGAAACGCGGGTTGCGGGAACAAATCACCCAAACCGCACGGGCTGCCCGGTGGTGGCCAGCGCTGCGTGCCAGAGCGGGCCGTCCGGATCCACGCGCTTCTGCCGTTTTGTCAGCATCCTGACCGGCACATGGATGAACTGGTCGTGGAGCAGCCCGATCATCAGGCCGGTTTTTCCGGCCATCGCGGCGTGGACGGCGTTTCGGGCGTATTGGTCGCACAGGATGGCATCCTCCGAATCGGCGCGGACACTTCGGATGATGTAGCTTGGCTCTAGGTAGCGCATCACCATGGGAATTTTTTCCGCGCGGAAATAAGACTCGATTTTTTCACGGAGAAACGGGCCGATGTCCTTGAGCTTGACGTTTCCCGAGGCGTCACGTTCCCCGCCGTTGTTTCCCAGCAGGTCCTGCCCGGCGCCTTCCGCCACCACAATGACCGCGTGCGCCCGCTTCAACGTGCGCTTCTTCAGCGCGTTGAGAAATCCACCGGCGCCTTCCAGCTTGAACGGGATTTCCGGAATCAGGCAGAAATTCACCTCCTGGCTGGACACCGTGGCTTCCGTGGCGATGAATCCGGCGTGCCGCCCCATCAGCTTGACCAGGGCGATGCCATTCCGGACGCTGTGAACTTCCGTGTGGGCGCAGACAATGACCCGGGCCGCTTCCTGCACCGCGGTCTGGTAGCCAAAAGTGCGCGAAACGTAAGGCACGTCATTGTCCACCGTCTTGGGAATGCCCACGACCGCCAGGGCGTGTCCGCGTTTTTGCGCCTCACAGAAAAGTTCATGGCCGCCGCGCTGCGTGCCGTCGCCGCCGACGACCAGCAGGATGTTGACGCCGCGTTTGATGAGATTATCCACCGCGACCCGGATGTCCACCGGCCCGCGCGAGGTGCCCAGCACCGTGCCGCCTTCCTGGTGAATGTCGTCCACAAAATCGGCCGTAAGCTGGAGCGGTTCCAGGCCGTGCGAAGGGTCAAGCCCCTGATAACCGTCGCGGAAGCCCAGCACCTGCTTCACGCCGTAGGTGTGGTGCAATTCCAGAAAGGCGGAGCGGATGACGGTGTTCAGGCCGGGACAAAGCCCGCCGCAGGTCACGATGCCGACCCGGGTTTTCCTGGAATCAAAAAAAAGCTTCTCGCGCGGGCCGGCCAGCTCGAAAAGAAAATCCTCCGGCGGCCGGGCGCCGGGCTTCCGGACGATGTTCAGCGGCAGCCGCGCGTCATCGCCAACATGGTGCGGGATCGGCGACGCGAAGCGGGCCTTGCCGAGCCGGGTGATGTTTACGGCATTATTCACGCACGACCGCTTTCAACTGGGCCTTGAACGCCTCCACAATTTTTCCGTGCGCCGTCGCCACTTCGGCGTCGGTCAGGGTTTTTTCCGGCGAGCGGTAGGTGAAAGCGTAGGCCATGCTCTTCTGCCCTTCCGGCACATGCTTGCCGCGAAACACGTCGAACAGCTCCACCACCTCAAGATTCGCGGGCCTGGTTTTTTTGACGGCCTGCAAAACCGCCTCGTGCGTCGTCGCCTCCGGCACCAGCATCGCCACGTCGCGGCGGATGGCTGGGAATTGCGGCAGCGGCTTGAACGACCGGGCCGGATTGCGCCGCGCGAGCAGTTGATCCAGATTCAATTCCGCGAGAAAAACCGTGTCGCGCAAATCATATTTCTTCGCCAGCGCGGGTGAAAGCTGGCCCATTTCACCGAGCGGCAATTTGCCTCCCAGCGCAACCGTCGCGGATTCCAGAAACATCGCCGTGCTTTCGGCCCGCCGGGCGAACGCCACTCCGCGGACACCGAAATGTTCAAGAAATTCCTCGACCACCCCTTTCAGGTCAAATGCGTCAAACATGGCGTTGCGCTCCTCGCCGCTCCAGAAGGGCAAGGCGCGCTGGCCGGTGATGGCGGCGGCCACGCGGCGTTCTTCCTTCACCGCGCCATTTTGCAAACTGAACACGCGCCCGATTTCGAACAGCGCCACGTCGCCATTTTTCCGGCGGACGTTGTGCCGCAGCGAATGAATCAATCCCGGCAGCAAACTCGGCCGCAACACGTCCATGTCGCTGCTTAACGGATTGGCCAACATCACGGATTCCGCATTCCGCACTCCGAACTCCGCACTGGAAATGAGCGTCTGCCCCTGCGCCTCGTTCAAGCCGAGGCCGGTCAGGATGCGGCGCGCTTCGGCAATCTGGTCATAAACGGAATCAAACGCGTTCGAGCCGATCGCGCCGCGCGGCGGCGTTGCCGGGATTTTCTCCACGCCGAAAAGCCGTTCGACATCTTCGATCAAATCCACCTCGCGCTTCAAATCCACCCGCCACGACGGAATCTTGAAAGTGCAGACGCCGGGCGACTGCTCGGTCACCGCCAGCCCCAGCTTGGTGAGAAACGAAACCTGATCCGAATGTGAAATGCCGACGCCGATCAAATCTTTTGACTTTGAAAAATGCAGGGTGATCTGCTTCGGCTCGGCTGGCTTCGGATAAACGTCCACCACGCCTTCGGCCAACCGGCCGCCGGCGGTTTCCAAAATCAACTGCGCCGCGCGCTGGCTGGCCCAATCGCAAATGCCCACGTCCGCGCCGCGCTCATAGCGGTAGCTGGCATCGGTGCGCAGGCCGAGCTGCTTGCTGGTGCGGCGGATGTTCACCGGCGCGAAATACGCGCTCTCGATGAGCACGTCCACGGTCGAGTTGTTGATCTCCGTGTTCGCGCCGCCCATCACGCCGGCGAGCGCGATGCCTTTTTGCTCATCGGCGATCAACAGCATTTCGTTTGTTAGCGTGCGCTCCTGATTGTCGAGCGTCTTGAATTTTTCTCCGGCAGCCGCGCGGCGGACGACAATCGTTGGAATGTGGCAGCCGACGTCAGTCGGCTCTGACTTAATTTGAGCGGACTCACGTCCGCTGCTACGGAAGATCAAATGATAATCGAACGCGTGCAGCGGCTGGCCGATTTCCAGCATCACATAATTCGTGACGTCCACCACGTTGCTGATGCTGCGGATGCCGACTTTCTCCAGCGTATCGCGCAACCACGCCGGGCTTGGCCCGATCTTCACGCCTTTGATGACGCGCGCGGTGTAACGCGGGCAAAGCTCCGCGTCTTCAATTTTTACCGAAACCAAGTCAGTCGTTTTTCCGCCGCTGGAAACGAGTTTGATTTCTGGAATTTTGAGCGCATTTCCCGTCACCGCCGCGATTTCGCGGGCGATGCCGATGACGCTGTTCAAGTCCGGCCGATTCGGTGTTACTTCCAAATCATAAACCACGTCGCCGCCGGTGCGGCCGAGATATTCGCCGAACGGCTTCCCGACAGGCGCATCGGCGGGAAGGATCAGCAAGCCGTCCACTTGATCCGGCAGGCCGAGTTCCTGAGGCGAACACAACATGCCCTGGCTGGTGATGCCGAAAACCTTTCGCTCCTTGATGACGAACGGATCCTTGTCGCCGGGCTTCAGCGGCAACGCGAAGTTGGGCAGGATGAGCGGAACCTTGTCGCCGGGCTTGTGGTTCTGCGCGCCGCAAACGATGGTGCGCCCGCCGGTGCCGTCGTTGACCTTGCACACGGAAAGTTTGTCCGAGCCGGGCACGGGATCGCGCGTGAGGATTTGGGCGACGACGATGCCGTCGAACGCGGCGGCGATCTTCTGCACGCCCTCGACTTCGAGGCCGAGCATGGTGAGCCGCTCGGTCAATTCCTCGGGCGACCAGTTGAAATCAACGTATTGTTTGAGCCAGTTTAAGGTGACTTTCATTTGCTGAAATATTTTTTAGCCACAGATGGACACAGATTTACTCAGATGTCGGATTAAAATTGTTTCAAGAACCGCATGTCGTTTTCGTAGAAGAGGCGGATGTCGTTGATGCCGTAGCGGAGCATGGCGATGCGTTCGATGCCGAAGCCGAACGCCCAGCCGGTCCAGACTTCGGGATCATAGCCGACGGTCTCGAACACCTGTGGATGCACCATGCCGCAGCCGGCGATCTCCAGCCAGTCCTTGCCCATCTTCTTCACGAGCGCGTTGGTGAAATCAATCTCGTAGCTCGGCTCGGTGTAGCTGAAATAATGCGGGCGGAAACGGATCTTCACGTCGCTGCCCATGAGTTCGCGGAAGACGAATTCCACCGTGCCCTTGAGGTCGCCGACGGTGACGTTCTGGTCCACGTATAGCCCCTCGATCTGGTGGAACGTGGGATTGTGCGTGGCATCGGCGTTGTCGCGACGATACACGCGGCCCGGCACGATGATGCGCACGGGCGGCGGCTGTTTTTCCATCACGCGAATTTGGACGGACGATGTGTGAGTGCGGAGCAGGCGTTTGTCAGCGGTGTTGAGGTAAAATGTGTCCTGCGAATCGCGCGCGGGATGGTCGGCGGGCGTGTTCAGCGCGTCGAAGCAATGATATTCGTCCTCGATTTCCGGCCCGTCGGCAACGGCGAAGCCGATTTTGCGGAACGCGCGGACGATGTCGTCGGTGACCTGTGTGAGCGGATGCAGCTTGCCGAGCGCGCGGCGGCGTCCGGGCAGCGTGAAATCGGTCGGCTCTTTCGGCAACGCGGCTTTCAGTTCCAATTCCTCGCGCCGAGCGCCGAGCGCAGCTTCGAGTTCCACCTTGGCGGCGTTGATGAGTTTGCCGGCGGCGGGTTTTTCCGCCTTCGAGAGCGTGCCGAGCTGTTTCATGAGCGCGGTGAACCTGCCGTTCGGGCCGGTCCACGCGCCCTTGATTTGTTCCAGCGCGGCGAGGTCGGACGCATTCTTCAACTCGGTCAACGCGGCCTGCTTCAGCGGCTCAATGTCATTCAGGAGTCCCATAAAATATAGATGGAGGATAAACGATGGCGGACGGAAGAAAAGAAAAACGGGCGGACCGTTGCCGGCCGCCCGTCAGTTGAACTTCAAATTGAAGCTGGAGGTTTGAAATTTTCAGGCCTTGGCCAGTGTGGCGCCGGGCTTGGCCTTCAGCGCGGTTTTGGCGAGCGTCACCAGTTCCAAAAACGCTGCGGCGTCGGTGGCGGCGAGGTCGGCGACGACCTTGCGGTCGAGCGCGCATTTCGCGGCCTTCAAGCCTTCCATGAACCGGCTGTAGGTGATGCCGGCGGCGCGGGCGGCCGCATTGATGCGGATCTGCCAGAGATAGCGGTAATTGCGCTTCTTGGTGCGGCGGTCGCGGTAGGCATAGACCCGGCCGTGATCCACGGCATCGGAGGCGTAGCGGTAAAGTTTGGAGCGCTTGAGGCGGTAGCCCTTGGCGGCGGTGAGCATTCTCCCGCGGCGTTTGCGGGAAGCTGGGGAATTGGTGACTCGCATAAGATTTTAGAGCGTTGGATTTTGTGGGCGATCAACCGCGATGGCTGAAGGGCAGGCTTTGCGTGATGCGGTAGACATCCGTCTTGTCCACCACGGCGACCTTGCCGAGACGGCGGAGGCGTTTGGCGTTTTTGGATTGAGCCAGATGGCGGCGGCCGGCGCGATGGCGCAGGACCTTGCCGGTGGCGGTGATCTTAAACCGCTTGGATGCGGATTTGTTCGTTTTGATGCCTTTGGGACGTCGCATAAATTCAATTCAATTGCAAAAGAGCGTGGAATTTAAGTCATTCCGCGCTTCAAGGCAAGCGTGATTTTTTCCAGTTTCGGCTCGTGCCCTTGAAACCGCTACGGACCGTTGGTGTTCGACAGCGCCGGCACTGGCGAAACCGCCGGGGCCGAACCGGTGGGGGTCATGTCAATCGGCGCGCCGGCGTTGAGTTGCTGAAGCACGGTCGCGGTCAAATCAATCTCGCTGGCGCCGTAAACGACGGCGGAAGGCACGCTGATGCTGGCCGTGCCAAGGTTGATCCCCTGGGCTGCGGTGTTGAGAACGACGGTGTAACCGCCGGCCTTGGCGGCGGCATTTACATGCTCCTGAATGTCGGCCAGGATCTTTTCACTCATCCGTTGGTGCTTCTCCTTCAGCGTGGCCTGCGCCTGGCGTTCATACTGGTCAATGGCCGAGCGACGCTCATCCAACTGCTTTAATTTGTCGGCAGCGGCCTGTTTGCGCCGGTCGCGCTCGTTGGCGGAAATGGTCTGGTCGTTCGCCCCCGTCAGAAGCTGCTGATAATCGTCGCTGGCCTTCTTCAAATCATCCTTCATGCTCTTGTCGTCCTTGTCGAGCTGGGCGACGTTATCCTGGATGGCCACCTGGGCCAGTTTGGTCTTGTAGTAATTATCGAAAAGCTTCGCCACATCCACGGTGGCAATCTTGGTTTGCGCGAGGGCGGAGCCGCTCAAAAAAGTCAGCAGCAGGACCGCCGGAAACATCGTTCGTAAAATACGCTTCATTGGAAAAGGAAAACAGAATTCGCCCGCCAAGCCAAATCAAAACTCGCGTCCGGCGTCAAAATCTTTGCAGCCGGAAAAACAAATCGCCGCTGGTCAGGGGCAGCGTGATGATCTGTAGCCCGTTGGTGAAGACGGGCGGCGGCAGCGTCACCAGAGTCCAGCTGTTGGTGGACAGCAGGTTGGTGTTGGACTCCAGACGGTATTCGGGCAGATAGGCGGGCTGGGTCAGCGTCACATTCGTCTTGCCGGGGACAATGGTCAACGCCGGCGGGTTTTCCAGCAGCAGGATTTTGGCGAGAAAGGCGTCGCTTGTGCCGTTGAGCGCGGCGTGCAGCGCGTTGTTCGTCGGAAAATTGGACGAGAGCGTCTGGCCGACCACATAGGCGTCGCCAGCCGGATCCAGCGCCAAGCCGTAGCCAAAATCATCGTTCGCGCCGCCGAGGCAGACCGAATAGAGCAGCGCCGAGGCATCGGCGTTGAAAGCCGTGACAAAAACGTCGTTGCCGCCGGAATTGGTCGCGGCAAGATGTGTTGCCGTGTTTGTCGTCGGAAAATCGGTCGAGGTGGCGGCTCCGACGACAAATGCCTCGCCCGCCGGGTCCACCGCCACGCCGTAGCCGACATCCGCGAGAAGCCCGCCAAAAACCGCGGCATAAACAATGTTGGTTCCTTTCGGTCCGAGCTTCACCAGAAAGGCGTTGGTCGTGAGAATCGAGCCGCTTAAATTGTTGGTCAACCCGCTGGACAAGCCGGGGACGTTCGTTGCGGTGTTCGGAAAATTCGGCGAAATCGCCCCACCGGTCACATAGGCATTGCCCGCGGAATCCGCCGCGACACCGTAGCCGAGGTCATCGTCCATCCCGCCCAGATAAGTGGAATAAACCAGCGCAAGGTTCGTGGCGGAGGGCTGCGTAAATTTTGCGACGAAAACATTGTAGCTGAAGGTCACGTTGGTGATGCCGCCCAAAACCCCCTGCAACGCGTTGGTCGTCGGGAAATTGGTCGAGTCGGTGAACCCGGTCAGATAAACGGCGCCGGAACCGTCCACGGCGATGCCCTCGGCCGCATCCACGTTGGTGCCGCCGAAGTAGGTTGAATACAACAAATTCGTGCCGCCCGGACCGATCTTGGTCAGGAATCCGTTGAAGAATCCAGCCAGCCGGTTCAACAAGACATTGGTTGTGCCCGCCAGTTTATAAGACAACGCATTGGTGGCAGGAAAATTGGTGGAACTGGTGTAACCGGTGACATACGCATTACCTGCCAAATCCAGCGCGATGCCCAAGCCTTCATCTCCGGTGCCTGCAATTCCCACAGTGCCGCTGCCGCCAAGGTAGGTCGAATAAACCAAGTTCGATCCGCTGGGATTCAACTCCGTGACAAAGGCGTTGCCGCTGTAGTAAGCATAACCACGATAAGTATAATAGGCATGTCCGAGAATCTTGGGATAAAGCGCATTGGTTGTCGGAAAATCTGGTGAGGTCGTGTAACCGGTCAGAAAGACATCACCCGTCTTGTCCAAGGCCAGACCGGAAGCCAAATCATCCTGACTGCCACCGAGATAGGTGTAATAAACCAAATTGGAACCGTTATTGCTGAATTTGGCGACAAACGCGTCGCCGTTATAGGAACCACCCGCGAAATTCGTCTGAAACGCGCCAACCGTCGCCAGTTTTGTCGAAAGAGTCTCGCCCACGACATAAATAAAACCGTTTGTGTCCACAGCCACTGCCGCAGCCGTGTCATCAGCGCTTCCGCCGAAATAAGTCGAGTAGCTCAAAACCGGGTCAATCACCAGCGGCAGACTGTGATCATAGTCACCAACGGTGAACGCGGCGGTGTGTGCGTCCAGAATTCTGTAGCCGCCGCTGATTTCCCGGCGCGCGCCATTGGCCGTCTGGTAAATGACCGGCTTCGGCTGGCGGATTTCACTGTCGCCCAGGTTCAAAACCAGTTCGCCGGCATTGCTGATGGAAACTTTGTCAGCGCCGTCAAAACGAATGGCAATGACGCCGGGATCCGTTCCGGGCGCGATGGTGAAATCATATTCCAACTGCCGCTGGTTGCCGTAGTAGGTCAGATTGACGCCGGAATAAAGCTGGCCGACATCCACCCGCGCAAAGGCCGTCACGCCGGTCTGCCAGTGCGCCGGTTGATTGCCGATGAGATAATTGATTTTGCCGGACAACTCCTCCGCGCCGGAAATCTGGGCGCGGTCGTTTGCACCCACAAATTCCATCCGCACCGTCCGCGCCGAAAAGGTGCCCGGCGCGGTTGTTTTGCGAAGAACGAATTGCGCCGTGCCGGGCGAGATCATAAATTCAGAATCGCGTCCGCGCGCAACGAATTGCGCCGGGAAATTCACCTGCCCCTGGTTGGCCTCGAAATAGAGCGACAGACCCGCCGGCATCACCGCCGTTTGCGCCGCGGCGGCGGCGGCAAGCAGCCCCAGCCATCCCGCGCCGCAGAGCCCCGTGAGAACTGGTTTCACAAACCGGATTTTTTTCATCCAAGTCGTCATCTTAAAATTCACGCGTGTAGCCGACCCCGAACTGGAACTTGCCGGAGGAGCCGTTGTATTGATCATGCGTAATGGGAATGCCATAGTCCAGCCGCAACGGCCCGAGGTGCGGAATGTCCAGCCGCAAGCCGATGCCGGCATCGTCGTCAAAATAGCCGGAGAAGGAATACGATCCCGCCCCGACCGCGCCGGCGTCATAGAACAGCGCAAAACGCACGCTGGGACCGTTTTCCTTTTCGAGAATCGGAATGCTGTATTCCAGCGAACCATACCAGAAGCTGTCGCCGCCAATCGGCTCGTTCGGCATCGCTTGATTGACGCCAAACGCAGGATCGCGCGGCGCGATGTTCCGGTATTTAAAGCCGCGCAGCGAGTAAAGTCCGCCAAGGTATTCGCGGTCGTAAAACGGCACATCGCCGGAACCCAGGCTGCTGTCCAAACCGGCGCGCCCGTCCGCTTCCAACACATGGCCCTTGAACAGGCCGGGGAAATACCACGCGGTTTTGGCCTCCAGTTTGTAATAGGTCGTGTCACCCACGCTCAATTCAGGATCCAGTTCCGTCCGCTGGCCGTGATTCGGCAGTTTATTGCTGTTCCGTGTGTCGTAGGCAAGCGAAGCACCAAAGCGCTGGAACAAATGGTCGCCGGTTTGTTCAAAAATGGCTCCTGGCACATTCGACTGAAAAGGGATCGTCCCCGTCGTGCTGCCACGCCCCGGCGGCATATATGGCGGCACGCCCGGTTCAGGCTGAGTGTCATGCCATCCGTCATTCAGGCTGATGCCAACGTCCTCGACGGTGTAGCTGACGCTGCCGATGAGAAAATCGCTCCCTAGGGCGCGGGTCAGGCTCAAGCGCGTGCCGGTGCGGGTCTCGTTGTAAATGTTGTTGGGGCTTTCATAATCCATCTCGTGCCGGTAAAGGTCCACGCCCAGCGACAGCTTGCGGTTCAAAAACCACGGCTCGATGAACGAGAGTTCGTAATCCTGCCGCTCGGTGCCCAACTGGATGAACAGGCGCAATTTCTGTCCGCCGCCGGTGAAATAGGGCGGATGAAACAGGTCGAAGTTTCCCTGCGAGATTTCGGCGAACCCGACGAGCGCGTCCACCGAGCTGAAGCCCGCGCCCAGCGTGAACTTGCCGGTGTCCTTCTCCTCCACGTTCACGTCCAGGTTTTTGCGCCCGGCGATCGGCGGGTCGGTCGGCTCCGGCTGCAAATCCACCTTGTCAAAATAGTCCAGCCCTTCGAGGCGCTGCTTGCTGGTTTTCACGCGCACCATGTCAAAGACTTCGCCCGGCGCGATGGCCAGCTCACGGCGGATGACCTTGTCCTTGGTCTTGACGTTGCCGCGGATGTTGATCTGTTCAACATAGGCCTTCTGCCCCTCGTCAACATGGAATCCCAAATCCATCGTCCCCGTGTCCACGTTCGGAACGCGGACGGTGTTCAACGACTGGCCGCGCTGCACGTCAATGTGGCCCTGGCTGCCGTAGAAATCCTCGATGGCCGTCATGTCCTTGTTCAAACCGTCGGGCGTGAAGGTGCTGCCCGTTTTCATCTTGAAATCCGCATTCAGTTTTTTGCTTCTCAACCACGCGGCATCCGCCGGACTGCCCTTGGGCTTCGGCTCCGGCCCCGGTTTGAAGGCGGGGCTGACCGCATTGGTGGGCAGCAGGGTCGTGCCAGTGAACGTGACCGCCCCCATCTTGTATTGTTTTCCTTCGTAGACAAAAAACCGGAGCAGCAGCATGTTCGGGAACGGATACTCGAACGTCACGTCCTTGATGTCAAAATCCAGATAGCCGTGGTTGCGGTAATATTCCGTCAGCGCGTCCTTGTCGTCGTCAAACTCGTCCTTCTTGAACACGCCGCTGCCCGTCAGCCACGAAAACATCCAGTGCGCCCGCGTCTTGATCTGCTTGCCCAGTTCCTTCTGCGGAAACGCCAACGCGCCGATGAACTCGACCCGCAGAATCTTGATCTTCTGGCTTTCGACCACCTGAAACGTGACCGAGGCGCGGCCCGCGGCCTCGTCAAACGTGTCAAAGACGTATTTCACCTGCGTGTCGGGATAGCCGTATTTCTCGTAGAGCTTTTTCATCTCCTGCACGTCGGTGAACAATTTCTGCTCGTCCAGCGGTTCGCCGGTCTTCACCGTGATTTTCTTCTTCAGCTTCGAGCTGCTCAAATCCTTGTTGCCCGTGATCTTGATGTCCGTGATCCGCAACCGTGCCTGCACGGTGTAGGTCACCACCAGGCCGCCATCATCGGCGGGGTCCACGGAAACGCGGATGTTGTTGAACTGGCCCGTGCCGTAAAGCGAATGGATGTCGTCCTCGGTTAGATTCGGATGGTAGATGTCGCCGGCCTTGAGACGGATGTTGGCGCGGACAAACTGCTCGCTGACCGACGCGGGGCCGACGTATTTGATGTCCACGCGCTCCACTTTCGGCCCGGTGTCCTGCGCCCACACGAGCTGCGCGCAGCCGAGCAGGAGCCATATCCCAAAAAGGCGGGTAAATAATTTCATCACCTATCGCTCCATTGGCACGTCTTCATCGCTGACTTTGGCTGCGCTTTCAAATCGCGTGTAAGATTTCAAGAATGTCAAGTTCACGTCGCCCGTCGGGCCGTTGCGCTGTTTCGCAATCAGCAGGTTGACCGGCACGCCATCCGCTTCTTCCGTGTTTCCGTCGTCGTCCTCGCCCGCGCTCGGCTTATACAGCAGACCCACCAGGTCGGCATCCTGTTCAATCGCGCCGGACTCGCGCAGGTCGCTCAACCGCGGCTTGCGGCTCTTGTCCCGCTCCAGCTCGCGGTTCAATTGCGAGAGCACCAGCACCGGCACCTTCAATTCCTTCGCCAGCGCCTTGAGGCCGCTGGAAATGTCCGAGATCTCCTGCTGCCGGTTTTCCTGCGAACGCCGCGCAGTAGAATGCAGCAACTGCAAATAGTCAACCACGAAAAGCTTCACGCCGTGCATCTGGTGCAGCCGCCGCGCCCGCGCCCGCAACTGCAAAATCGAAAGCCCCGCCGAATCGTCAATGAACAGTTTCGAGTTCGCCAGCCTCCCCGCCGCGTTCGTCAACTTCGGAAAATCCGCCTCGCTCATGAACCCCTCGCGGATGCTCCGCAAATTCACCCGCGCGATCGAGCACATCATGCGCATCACCAGCGCCTCCGCGCTCATTTCCAGGCTGAACACCGCCGCCGGCAGCTTTTGCTCCAGCACGACATTCTCCACGATGTTCATCGCCAGCGACGTTTTGCCCATCGAGGGCCGCGCCGCGATGACAACCATTTCGCTGCCGTGCAAACCGTCCGTCATCCGGTCCAGGTCCGCATAGCCGGTCCCCAGCCCGGTGAGCGCGCCCTTGCGGCTGAAAAAATTCTCAATCGTCCCGATGGCCTTGCCGACCAGCTCCTTGGTCGTCAGCGAATCGCTTTGCGCGCGCGACTCGCTGATCCGCAGCACGTCGCGCTCCACCTCGTCCATCAGCGCATCTACTTCGCCCTCATAATCATAAACCCGCCCCACCACCTCCGTGCAGGTCTGGATCATTTTCCGCAGCAGGAATTTTTCGCGGACGATGTCGAGGTAATAGCTCAAGTTCGCCGCGCTCGGCACCGCGTCCTGAAGCTGGCTCAAATACGCGATGCCGCCGACCTGATCCAGAAGCTGCTTGTCCTTGAGCCGCTGCTGGACGGTGATGACGTCAATCGCGTCGCGCGCATTGAACATCGTGGCCAGCGTCTCGTAAATTATCTGATGCCGCAAATCGTAGAAAACCTCCTGGCCGTTGTCCTTCAACTTCTCGACGCATTCACCCAGGCATTCGTTTGGCGAGAGCAGTGCGCAGCCGAGCACCCCCTGCTCCGCCTCCGGCGAATGCGGCGGCAGCCGGTCCAGTTTGACCGGGTCGGATGCGGGAACATTTTTACGGCGGCGCGCCTTCTTCAAATCCGCCGCGGCACCGGCGGCTTCGGAAACGGAATCAATCATGCGGATAGAATCGCCGCTGGCATTTCGGCGGCAAGACAAAGTTGTTTTTGTTGTTCCCAAATTATTCGCCGCGCGAGTTCAAATGTCACTCGCCCCACCCGCCGGTCTGGAGATGCGGCTTGAGCTTTTCCTTGGCGTTTCGCGGCCGCGCTTTCTAAACGCGGCTTTTCCAATAACCCGGACGCCGTTTCATGTGCATCACCGCCAGAATCCAGATGCGGTCTGGCTGCTCGACGTAAATCACCGCATACGGAAAGACGGTCGAGAAATGCCGTTGCACAGGCAGGTCAAAATGGCGGAAGCGTTTCGGATTGCGGCGGACATCTTGAATGAGCCGCTCCATCTCGTCGTAAAAACGTCCGCCGAGTTCGAGAGAAACCTGCGCGTAGTAATTTGCGGTGTCCGCATATTCCGCCGCCGCTTCGGGATGGAAGGCGTGCGGTTTCACCGCCCGACGATTTTGCGGATGCGGCTGCTGACAACTTCACCGGGGACGGCTTGCACCTTGCCGCTTTCCAATTCGGCCAGACGACGACGCGTTTCCCGTTTCCAGGCGAATTCAATTTCCGGCTCAACATCGGCGTGCAATCCAGATGTGAGGCGATCCACAACCTCCGCCACCTGTTCGCGCGGCAATTGGCTCGCTTCTTCGACGATTTGATCCAACGTCATCGGCATGGTTTGAAACTACGCCCTGTCATTGTCCGGCGCAATCGGGAAATTTCATTCCGTCCACTCGCCGGTCTGGAGATAGGGCTTGAGTTTTTCCTTGAGCGTTTCGCGTCCGCGATGGATGAGCGATTTGGTGGCGGAGAGCGAGCAGTCCAGGACCTCCGCTATTTCCTCGTAGCTCAATTCGTCCTGCCGGCAGAGCAGGATGGCGGTGCGCTGGTTTTCCGGCAGCCCGGCGAGCGCCTCCTCGATTTTCCGCGCCAGCTCGCCTTGCAGCAGTTGTTCCGGCGGGGCCATCTGCGATCTGTCCTCGTATTGCCGGTGCGGCTGGTCTTCGTGCTCGGCGTGTTCCTCCTCGATGGACTCGGCGGGATGGCGCGAGCGGCGGCGGATTTCGTTCAGGCACAAATTCCGCGCGATGGTGAAAAGCCAGGTGGAAAACTTCGCGGTCTGCCGGTAGCGACCGCGCGATTTCCAGGCCTGGAGGAAAACATTTTGCGCCAGATCCTCGGCCTCGATTTCGTCGCGTAGCGAGCGGAAGACGAAATTCATCACCGGCTGCTTGTATTTGTCCACCAACACGGCAAAGGCCGCGCGGTCGCCGCGCTTCACGCGGAGCATCAGCGCGGCATCAGGATCGGTTTGGACTGGCATCGCTCGGCAAGTGTATCAAATCTCCGGCCAGCGCGGAAAGACTTCGCTGTGTTCATCCTCGTTCACGTCCTCCTGCTTCGTTTCCGTAATCGAAAATTTTCCACGGCGAGCCGACAAAAACTCGCCCACCCGAATCGCCTGCGGACTTTTGTTTGAGGAACGTTCAGGCAGGTTTCAGCAAAGTGATGCTTTTGGCGCAATGCGGACAGAGGATTTTTTGCCCGGCGGCGTGAACCGGAAACTCGACATGCCCGCCGCACAACACGCAGGTCATTTTCATCAATTCACCGGGGCTTTGCAGCGTCATCACCGCTTTGCAATGCGGGCAGGCGATTTGTTGGCCCAGGTTTTGAATGGGAAATTTGACGTGTCCGCCACAAGCGGGGCAAAAGGCTTTCGAGAACCGAGCCATATTTGTGGCTCGGCGCTCCATCCAAAACACGACGCAAGCACCGGCGAGCAAGAAGACGGAAACCAAGCTTGTGATGGCGTCGGTCACATGGGGCGAAAAACCGAGCGGGACAACCATAAAACCCGCAGCCTGATGCCAGCCCGCGTTCCAAAGCCCGATGCGGAAGACCAGAAAATTCGCCGCCAGCCACGCCGTCAGCCCGAACCCTAAAATTTCCCAATTGGTGAACAAAAGGACGAATGAGACGGCTAATTGGACCGTTCCGGCAATCAGCATGAGATGGCGAAAGGAAACGCCGAAAATGGGGTCGGCGATGTTGAGTGATTGGGCCGGGTCAAATGCCCCGATTATTTCCGCCAACCCGACAAAGAACAGCGCGCCACCCGCAACCAACGCGAGCGATTCCATCAGATGACCGCGAACTGCCTTCAGTCCCGACCGCAGAAAATCCGCGCAAAGGACGAGAGCGTTTGTTTTGGCTTGTTTATTCATCGAAAACCATGTTCGCCATCCAGAGGGTCCTTTCATACATGGCGGCTTGGTCGCGCACCACATGTTGGGCGTTTTCGTGGATGTGCCAGTCCATCGGAATTCCCGCTTTGAACAATTCCTCCTGATAGTGGCGAAAGCGTTCCTCCTCGTTCTCACCGGAGCCGGCGGTCGCCAACACCCAGCGGGTCATTCCTGCTGTCGCTTCGGGCAATGGACTTGGGTTCAATAGCATGATGCCACGCCAACGGCCCGGATAATTCTGGACCAACTGGCTGACCACTTCCGTGCCGGCGCTGAAGCCAAAAAGATACACCCGGCTCTTGTCTATGTTCGGATTTTTGGCCAGTTCATCATAAACGGCAAGGACATGGTTGGTATAGAAGTCAACTCCTGCGGCTGTTCTATTGTCCCACCGGTAATTGACCAGCGCCACGTAAGCACCGCAGTTGGCAAGGCATTGCGCATAGACGCAATGGGGAATGGGCGTCCATTCGTAGGAGGCTGTGCCGATGAGCAATGGATACTTTTTATGGGGCGAGAAATTGGCCGGTCGAACCAGATCAAATCTTGCGGCATGGTTCCTGCCGCTGCCATCTTTGTAGTTAGCCCATTCAGTCAACGCCGGCTGGAAGTAGAAATCCACGTCTCGATTCCCCCACGGAGAAACAACGCAGTTGGCTTCACCGCTATTTCCATTGCATTGCCAGATGCCCGCCGGCTCGCTTGACTCGTCCGCCAAGGCATAGACGCGCGAACTTTCTCCATCGCAAAAAATGCTCCAGACCTGCCCGTTTGTGAACAGGGTGTTTTCGGGAACGGATCGGTCGTTTCTGATAGACAAAGCGCTCGTGTCTCCCCAGTTGGCAACACAGGCATAGCCTTTGCCTTGGTTGATCCATCGTGCGGAAGTGATCGCGGATTTGCGCGCCAACTCGTCTTTCCTTACGCTGTCATCCGCGTCGGTTGAAAGAACAACGAGGGAGGAAATCGTTGACCGATTGGTGTTCTCGATCACAAGAAACGCGCCCGTGTCCTTTGAATAGGAAATGCCGCCAATGGTTTTTCGCGCGCTGGAATAAAGGCGATGGATTTCTCCCGAGGAAACGTCGGCACTCCAGAGGAAATTCCTCGTGTGCCAGCCAACGGTATTTGTTCCCATTGCCTGCAAAGCTTGGGCAGGACCATTCGTGCCGGGAAGTTGCCAGGATGCCGTCTCCGCCCATTTCCCGGCGGTGAATTGCACGGAAACAAGCCGCTGGCTTTCGTCCAGAAAGGCGCAATTCGTTGGCGTGAACCAAGCGAAGGACTGAATGCGGTTGGTGATGCCCTCAATTTTGCCGTTTATCCCTTGGCCACCGGTTCCGACAAAGTTCAGCGTGTAATCCCAAGAATAAGCCAATGTTGCATCATCCGGCGACCAGCCGAACACCCAATCCCGGCTGGCCATGTAATCCACGTCCGTGGCTTCGCATAGTTTCTTTTCGGTCTTGTTCGCAATGTCCTCGATGAAGACGCCCTCGCCTTGCTCCGTGGTGCGAATGACGCCCAGCAAATTGCCCGCGTGATTGGCCACCGGCGCTTTTTGGATAATGGTAAGAGACGAAAGTTCTTTTGCCAGCCGCTCAATCTGATGCGGATAATGCATCCAACCCCAAACTATGCGCCCGACAAAGACAACCGAAATGGCGGCCACAATCCAGACGCCGGGAAAAAGCCGAATCTGAATGCCGCCGCGCCGATTCATAATAATTTGCGGTAGGGACGACCTGCTGGTCGTCCGAGGCCGCGCCGCAGCGCAGCCCTACCATAATTTCGCTGCTATGATTTTTGAGTCTCCAACTGCGATCTGCCAACTGCCAGCTTCCGGTTCTTCCACCACTGGTGGAAAAGAATCCCATAGCTGCCGATGAGCAGATAGGCCAACACACCTTTCATAATGTTATCCGCCACTTGAGGCGAAACATGAATGGAATCCGTAAAGTTGCCTAAACAATGACATTGACCATGCCAGCCTATTTGCCATAATCCTAGACGGTATATTACCAAACACGTTGTAAGCCAAGCTACCGGTAACAATCCAAATCGTTCTGAACTGCTAAAAAACCAATTCGCAACAATAGCTAGTTCCAGAATGCCGACAACCAACATTAAGTGTCCAAATTGCATTCCAAAAAAGGGATCTACCTGCTTTAGCACTTCGGCGAATCCCAAGCCACTGACGATTTTCGCCGTTGCTGCAACAAGGAGCAAAATGGCCCCGGAATATTTAAACAATCGGACAACAAACTGGCCTGACTCCATTAGTGGATAGTTCATCAGTGTTAGAAAACACACCAAGTTCTACCTATGTGGCATACCCTGCTTCACATGGGATGTAACTACACTACAGCCGCATTAATTGACCAACTAATTGTTAGCTAATAGATAAACGCCAGTGAATAATATGACTTCAGCTCAATATCGCGTGAAGCAAACATTGCTGAACATGGATTCCCATCCTCAACTTTTCCTGGACAATCTTTGTCCACTTTAGCTCCATGCGGCGTGATTGTCAAATTACATGTTGCTGGATCAACAGTCGTCACTGTGCATGGTATGCCTTTATTGAATGTTACATTTGTTTTCCAGGAATCATGACCGCTGGGATGCGCAACGTTGACGGCCGCCACATCAGTGCTCCACGCTCCCACTTCCGTTGTAATTTGATTATAAAGCGTGGCCGTCCCGCCACTCCATGTGCATGTAACGACACTTTGCGTAACGACGCTCCCAGCAGGGTAACATCCAAGGTCGGCAGGTCCTTTCGTGTAGTTACAGTCAGCCTTAACAGCGGTTGTTGCTAACGCAACAAGCAGCATTATTATGTTTGTTTTCATTCTATTTTCCATTTCTTTTTGTTTGTTTTGTGCGATACGCCAGAAATACTGCACTCGCAGTTACCAGCGTAAATAATACATAGATGATGGCTTTTGGAAGGCCTTTGCTTTGCATGTTAGGAATCGCTGGACTTGTTACATCCCCGAGTTTCATTTGGCCTTGCTTTGAAAAATCGATTTGAACCATTGCTCCGTTTGTTAGGTAGGCTCCGATTATGTTTCCCACTTTGTCCTTATATGACCGCCATGAGTATAACGCCGCGGAGTTGTCAATTGGCAGCATCCCAAAAGCCAACAGCCGATACCGCGACTGGAAATATATATTGGTCTTGACAGAGCGCTGTATTACAATTGAGTCATCATGTTGATCTAACTTGACCTCAAGCCGTTTTCCGTCGGCCAACTCGTCATATATTAATTCACCCGGCATTGCCTGGTCACCAACAATTGTGGCATTGCGCATTTCACCATCTATTCCTTCGATAACAATCTTGGAATTTTCTGTCCTCGGATGTTTCAATAGTTGAAACTCGCAACCAACATTAGCAACACTCCAACATTCGGCCGCCAATCCTCTAATCGCCGCTAGCGTAACATCATTTTGAAATCGTTTCTGCGCTAAAAGCGCCTCCTCCTTTGGAATTAATATCAATCTATTAAATGATAAAGATGATGGTATGCGGCTTGTGTTTGTAGGACCAGCATTGCTGACTGTGATCGGCATTGTCAAATCTAGCATCCAATATGATGTGCCATCAAATCCGTATAATTCTTCGGACGAAGTAAATTCGTTAACGTTTAATACCGGATTTGATTCGGAAAATGCAATTACATAGTTAGACTTATAAAAACAGAATGAAATATAGTCCTTGTCCAAAAAATGCAGTTTACCGGTAGTGCCGTCCTTAAACGTAATATCTTGAGTGCCTTTGTGTCTTTCAGGAATCAGTCCATTGCGTTCAAATGTTATGAATACTGGTAAGTCCTCATTCGAAGAGAAATATTTATACAAACTAGCAACCTTACTATCTTGCGCTAGTCCAAATGAACCTAATAATGCCCATATGAGCACGACAAAACATCCTTTTGGCCTTGTCCTCATTTTATGATTCGCCAATCTTGCCGTTGACCTGACCCCGGAAAAGTCGGATATGCGCCGAAGGAAAAGCAATTGGGAGAAAATGGATTCCGGCGCTTATTGCGCGGTTGCCGGTTGCCGGTTCTGCCCTGAACAAGCGGCACCACATGTTCCGAATGATTCCATATGCTGCGCCCACGACTTTCCTTGAATTCGCCGCCTCGTGTCAAGCAAGAAAATTAAGTTTTTTTGCGCCGGTTTTTTTGGCGAGCGATTTGACGACTTCCTCGATTTCTGAACTGTTTCCGCTTTCCCACTTTCCGCTTCCCAATTCCAGCAAAATCCAAAACACCGCCGCTGTTGCCAGCTTGAACAACCCGCCGTCAAACCAAAACGCCGTCAGCGTGGCCAAAGTGGCGGCGCGACAAATCACCGGAAGCGCCGGCATCTTGCCGGCGCGTTCGATTCCAACTCGCCGGCGGGACGCCGGCGATCCCAGGCAAAGCGCCACATACGCGACAAAACAAATCAATCCCGGCAAACCCAGTTGCGTTCCCAGCATCAGATAATCGTTCGTGGTGATCGCCGCCGCCCCGCCTTCCGGCGGCGAATAATTCTTTGCGTAGATTTCAATTGCCTTGTTCCACCCCACACCCAACGGATGGTCACGTATGATTTCAAAACCTGCTTTCCATGCAACAACCCGGTGTAGCGCCGATGGCCTGCCCAAATCCATGCGCTTCACATACCACGGAGCCGTATCGGAGGTGTTATTCCACAAAATGCATACCATCGCCGCGGCAACACATAATGGAGGCAAAATCAATCGCCATTTGAACTTTCCGTATGCCTTTGTCAAGAACAGCAAACCAACGGCTGTTCCTAACCATGCGCCCCGGCTGTAACTGAACAGCAAACCAACTCCCATCATCCCCGCCGCGATTAGAAGCAAAAAATTAATTGCCGCAAAAGAGCGCAAAGACCGCAAAGAAAATTTAGACTCCTCACCCCGGCCCTCTCCTCGTCCGGCGAGGAGAGGGTGAAATTCTTTGTGATCCTTGCGTTCTCTTGCGGCAAAACCGGAGTTGTCTTTGCGCCTTTTGTATCTGTTTGCGGTCAATAATCCAACTGCCAGCACCAAACCCGCGCCCATCAACAGGCCGTAGTCATTGGGATTATTCCAAAGCCCCATCCAACGCGGCCCATGGTAAAAATTATTCGCCATGTCCAGATGCCACCACGACGCAAACGCCAGCAGCAGAACCAGCCCAGTGAGAAATGTAGCAGCGGACGTCAATCCGCTCTGACCAGTTCCCGTTTTTTCAGCCAGAGCCGACTCCCGTCGGCTGCCACGGCTCAAAAAGAAACGCGCACCCTTTCCCAGCGTCACACCGAATAAAAGTGTGATGGCATCCACCGCAGGCCGATTCTCCGCCTGACTGATGAAATACCCGGCAATTGCGATAATCAGTAGGCCAATGAGCGACAAATCCTTCAGGCTGAACGTAAGAAAAAGAAACGTGCCGCACCAGACGGCAAGGCAAACCAGCAGCATCCATTGCGTTTGAAGCAGCACTACTTCGAACTCATGAAAAATGCCGCTTTGGCGAGCCAATACAAATTCAAAAAGGCACAGTCCCGCAATCAGTAACAACAACACGGGTTTTATCAGTGCTTTCATTTCGTGGCAGCCAGCGCAGAGATTGTAGCAAACCCGGCACACACGGAAAGGAATTGGATTATTGGATTGATGGATTTATGGACGAGGGGATGGGTGGTTTTTTCCAATAATCCAGCAATCCAATTATCCACAAATCCAGTGCTGCGCCTTGTGGCATTTCTTGCTTTGGAGCCGTTTTGCCCGCAATTTATGCGCCCGTGCAGGATTTGCTGAAAAAAATCGAGGCCGCCGCCAAGGAGCGTTTGACGCTGCCGGCGGACAGCACCGCCGTCGACAAGCTCACCTCCTACAAGGGATTTCTCAAGATCCAGACGCACCGGCTCAAGCTGCTGCACCGCGCGGGTGCGGGCGGACGCGAAATCTGCATGGGCCGCGCGGCGATTCTGGACGCGCTGCTGCGGCATTTGTGGACGTCGGCCAAGGGCAGTCTGTCCGCGCAGGCGCAGGAGGAATTCCCGCCGCTGGCGCTGGTGGCCATCGGCGGCTACGGCCGCGCGGAGCTGAATCCGCACAGCGACATTGATTTCATGTTTTTGCACGACGGCCAGATCGCGGCGAACAAGCCGCTTCCGTATTTGTCCCGGCTGATTGACGGCGTGCTGTATCCGCTGTGGGATGTCGGATTGAAGGTCGGCCATTCGGTCCGCAGCATTGACGACTGCGTGAAGGTGGCCAACGCCGACATGCAGTCCAAAACGTCGCTCATCGAGGCGCGGCTGGTGGCCGGCGACGAGGCGCTGTTCAAAAAATTCCAGAAGACGGTGGTGGCGAAATGCGTGGACGGTTTTGAAGACAAATACATCGCCCTGCGGCTGGAGGACCAGTCGGCGCGGCGCGCCAAATTGGGCAACTCCGCCTGCATGCAGGAGCCGAACCTCAAGAACGGTTGCGGCGGCCTGCGCGATTTCCAGAACCTGCTGTGGATGGCGTTTTTCAAATACCGCACGCGCTCGCTGCGCGAACTGGAGCAGCGGGAATTTGTCGGCGAGGCCGAACGCAAGCAGCTTGAGGCCGCCTACGATTTTCTGCTGCGCACACGGACGGAGCTGCACTATCACGCCAACCGCCCGCTGGACGCCCTGGGGAAAAACCTGCAGCCCGCCGTCGCGCACGGCCTCGGCTACCCCGACCGCTCGCCCAGCCAGCGCATCGAGAAATTCATGCGCGACCTCTACACGCACATGAGGAACGTTCTCCTCATCACGCGCACGCTCGAACAGCGCCTGGCCCTGCTGCCGGCGGCGCCCAGCCGGCTTTCGCTGCGCGCATGGCTGCCCAGGCGCGCCGCAACGGTGGAGCCGGTGGACGGATTTTTATTCGTGAACGGCGAGATTTGCGCGGCGTCCAACCGCATCTTCCGCGAGCAGCCGCAGCGCCTGATGCGCGTTTTTCTCCAGGCGCAGCAGCGCGGCTTGAAACTGCATCCCGACCTCGCACAGCTCATCCGCGGCGAGCTGTCGCTGGTGGACCGCGATTTCCTGAATGACGAGCACGTGCGCGAAACCTTCCAGACGATACTGGCTCGCCGCGGCGAGGTGGCGCCGGTCTTGCGGGCGATGCACGAGGTGAATCTGCTCGGCAAATACGTCCCGGAATTTGGCAGGCTCACCTGCCTCGTGCAGCACGAATTTTACCACCAATACGCCGCCGACGAACACACGCTGGCCTGCCTCGAGCATCTGGACCGGGTGTGGGATGCGAAGGACGAGCCGTATGCGCATTACGCGCCGCTATTTCAGGGCCTGGAACGTCCCGGCCTGCTGTATCTGGCGCTGCTGCTGCACGACGTGGGCAAATCGGAAATCCACAAGAAAGGCGACCACCCGCGGGTCAGCGCGGACATGGCGATGCGCGCGGCGAAACGGTTGAAGATGGAAGCCTCGGCGGCACGCCTGCTGCGGGTCATCATCGAAAATCACCTGCTCATGGCCAGCGTGTCGCAGCGGCGCGACCTCGACGACCCGGCGGTCATCCGCCACTTTGCGGAGCAGATGCAGACCACCGAGGCGCTCAACCTGCTCACGCTGCTGACGTTTGCCGATTCGCAGGGCACCAGCGACAAATTGTGGAACGGCTTCAAGGACTCGCTGCTCTGGCAGTTGCATTCGCGCGCGACGACGCTGCTCACCGGCGGCACGGAATTCGTCCGCGCCGGCGAGAAACAGCGCGGGATGCTTTTGGACGAGGTCCGCAAACTGGCGCCCCGGCACATCGCCGCCGAGGAGGTGGACGCGCATTTTGCAAAAATGACGGCGCGGTATTTCCAGATTCATCCGGCAAAGGAAATCCTGGCCGACCTGGAGCTGGTCCACTGTTTCATGCGCCGGTTGATCCTCGAAGACGACCGCGCGCTGTCGCCCGTGACCTCATGGCTGGACGAACCCGACCGCGGCTACAACGTCGTCAAAATCTGCACCTGGGACCGCGCCGGCCTGTTCAGCAAGATCGCCGGCTCGTTGAGCGCCGCCGGGCTGAATATTCTGGGCGCGCGGATTTTCACGCGCACCGACGGCATCGCGCTCGACACGTTTTTTGTGAACGACGGCCGCACCGGCAATCTCGCCACGCCCGAGCAATACGACAAGTTTGCCGTGCTGCTGGAGAAAGTCCTGATTGGCGAGGGCGTGGACCTGCCGGCGCTCATCGCGCGACAGCTCCCCGTCCGCCCGGTCTACGAGGCCTACGCCGGCGAGCGGATGACGACGCAGATTAATTTTGACAACGAAGCCTCTGAAACGCGGACGCTCATCGAGATCCAGACCGAAGACCGGCTGGGTTTGCTTTATGCCATTTCCCAGACATTTTCCGAACTGGCGCTGAACATTGCCCGGGCGCGCATCGTGACCGAGCGCGGCGCGGCCATTGACAGTTTTTATGTGTGCGAAACCGGCGGCGGCAAGGTCGTGTCAGCGGAACGGCAGAGGCAGATTGAACACGGATTGCGGCAGGCCATTCACCGGCTCGAGCTGGCGGAGTGACCGGACGCAAACCAGTTGCCAGAGTGCGGCGCATCTGATAGAAATGCGCCGCTGGGTGCGGGATTGCCGCGCCGGAGCGCAGCGCAGGCGGGTGTGGTTCAGTGGTAGAATGCGGGCTTCCCAAGCCTGAGATGAGGGTTCGATTCCCTTCACCCGCTCCAGCTTCATTTCTGCGACTAGCGATGCCAGACCGAGACAAACCCCGCCATTATCAATGGTTTCTTGAGGTTCCACCCCTTCGCTTGCTGCGACAGGTTGCGCCACGTTTTGACCCTCTTGGCCTAAAATCTGTGCGCGTATTTGTGTATGCCCCGGACGTGGCAGATTCTTGATTGATTCGTAAACCGGCAACTGCGTTTCGTCCGTGTGAACCTTCGCCGTCAGTTTAATGCCGCTGTGCCGCATCAACTTCATGGCGAACCGTTGCGCGATTCAAGGCACCACGTATCAGGTGAATGCCTGACAGGAAACCTCCGCCGGATTCAGCGGGGCGGCTTCGTTGGACGGTCATCTAGGAATTCCTTTTCGCGGCAAAAGGCATGCCGGCGATGCCGAATAGTTCAATAAAAAATGAATCAGATTGTCCACCTTCACCGGACCGGTTTCACTGCCATCCCCCAAAAAAAGGGGTTGTCAAAGTCCGGGAGAATGTGTGAGATTTGTGGCAGAAAGCCAAAATGTAACTGCGTCCAACACCGCTGCCAGAAAAAACAAGCTTCCCCGCCAAAAATGAAAGATCAATTACCCATGAAACTCCGGCTCAAAATGTTTCTCCTGCTTGGCCCGCTGCTGATCGGATGTCCCGTCCTCGCCAACATCCCCGGCGGCGGCACCGGCACCGGGGCCAACGTGACGGTCACTGACAATGGCGACGGCACGGTGACGATGGCCAATGGGATCGTTTCCATTCACATTGTCAAGTCCGGCGCGACCATCAACCAGATCAATTACACCTACAACAACGGCGGCGGCACGCAGACGCAGCAACTGCTGGCGAACGGCAAGGATGGCGGCGAGTTTTACTGGGAATTCGGCGGCTGGGGCGGCAGTTCGTGGGCTTATTCGGTGGTGGCCAGCACCGGCAGCTATGCGGAAATTGATCTGCTCTGCGATTCGGCCACAAATGGTTTGGTGGACATCCATTATTCCATGCTGCGCGGTTCGCCGGGATTTTATGTCACACCCATCTGGAGCCATCGCACGCAGGATGCCGCGATGGGCACGGGCGAGGAGCGCGACAACATTTACATCGCGCCCTATTTCAACTGGATGAGCGTGAACGACCAGGTTCAACGCGAGGAGGGATTGAACGCCACCTACGCGGTGGCGGATTATTCGCCGCAGGAAAATTCGCTGATCACCTCCGGCGTGTTGCAGGGAACCTACGAGGACAAATACAAATGGAGCGCGGATTTTGGCGTGGAACGGGTCTGGGGGTGGAGCAGCGTCAGCGACCCAGCCATCGGCCTGACCGGTCAAAACCTGGGCATCTGGCACGTCGTGGCCAGTTCGGAGTTTTACAATGGCGGCCCGTTGAAACCGGAATTGAACGACGCGCCGATGGTCAACATGATCAACGGCGGGCATTATTACTTTGGCAATGACAGCGGCTTTGCCGCGGGCGAAACCTGGACGCGCGTCTCCGGCCCGTATTTCATTTACATCAACAACGTCACGAACACGCTGACCGATCCCGTGCAGACGTCGCAGGCGCTGTATGCGGATGCGCAGGCGCAGGCAACGGCGGAGGCGACGGCCTGGCCGTATGGCTGGATGAACAATGCCAATTACGCCCCGGCCTCGCAGCGCGGCACGGTCACCGGCCAGATTGTCATCAATGACGCCTTCAATCCGAACGCCTCGGCATCCAATTTGTGGGTGGGCGTTGTCCAGCAGCCGGCGGTCACCATAAACAATGTCTATGACTTTCAGTTGTGGGAAAAGCCTTACCAGTTCTGGACCAGGAGCGACGCCAACGGCAACTTTGTCATTTCCAACGTCATCGCCGGCAACAACTACACGTTGTATGCCTTCGGTCCCGGCGCGGAGGGGGAGTTCATGTCGCAAAATCAAACCGGCGGTAATCCGGGCATCATCTACAATCTGCCGTCCGCGCCGTTTGCGGTGGCGGTGACCGGCGGGACGACAAACAATCTTGGCACTGAAACATGGACGCCGACGCGGGTGGGTCCAACGGTTTTTGAAATCGGTTATCCGGACCGCAAGGGCGACAAGTTCCGGCACGGAGACGACTATTGGGTCGGCGACGTTGGGCCCAGCCCGACCGCGCCCAGTCCGATATGGAACAAGTTCATGGAATTTCCCTACGACTTTCCGAACGCGCTGAACTATGTCGTCGGTCAAAACCGCTGGAACACGGACTGGAATTACGTCCAGTCGGTTTATCCTGATCCTTCAGGCAACAGCATTGGTTCAAGCTCCACCGTCACTTTCAATCTTGCCTCCGCCCCGGCCAGTGGCGCCACGGCGTCCGTGCTGATGGGCGTCGCTTCGGATGACAACAGCCCGATTTATGTGACGGTCAATGGAACCCTTTTGAGCGGCGGCAACGCCACCGGCACGCCACAGACTTCTCTGCCCACGACCGGGTGGTTTCCCATCAACGACATCAGCGACTCCAACATCCGCGAGGAGAACCACGGCGGTTATTCCGACGAGCGGCTCACATTTGCAGGCAGCCTGCTCCACGCCGGCACCAACACAATCAATTTCAGCTTTCGTCAGGCTGGCGGCTCCGGCTTCACCCACCACTTCATGTATGACTACGTCCGGCTGGAACTGACCGGCTATGTGCCGCCCGCGCCGTCGGGCGTGACGACTTATGCGGGCAACAGCTCTGTTCTGTTAAGCTGGCCAACGGTTGCCGGGGCCACGAGTTACAACATTCTGCGCTCGACCACTTCCGGCAGCAGCTATGTTTCCATCACCAACGGCGTGACCGGTCCGGTTTGTGGCAGCGGTCCTGCAAATGCAACTTTTGTGGACAACACGGCGGCCAACAACACAACTTATTATTACGTCGTGCAATCGGTGAATCCGGTGAACACCAGTGGCAATTCGCCCGAAGGCGCCGCCATGACACCATCGGCCGCTGTTTCTTCCGCCGTTCCCGCCACGCCCACGGGCCTGACGGTGACGAGCACGAACAACGCGGTGACGTTCACCTGGAACGCCGTGCCCGGCGCGAATTTCTACACCGTCTATCGCGGCACCGTCGTCAACAAACTTGGATATGTCATTCGCTACGATATTTTGAGCAATACGACAACGGGTCCGGCTTACACGGATGCTTCGGGAACTTTGGGCTGCACCTACAACTATTTCGTCACCGCCACCAGCGCTGGCGGGACAAGCGGTAATTCCACCACCGTGACGGGCAAACCGGTGCCGCCGCCGCCGGCAACGTCGCCGGCAAACATGCAGATCAGCGACAACATTACGAGCAGCAACCAGACGGTGACAATCAGTTGGTCGGCGGTGAGCGGAGCGGTTGGTTATATTCTTTATCGCGCCAACAGCACCAACGGGCCGTTCAGTTTCCCTGGAAATTATGTTCAGAGCATTACGACCACCACCTACACGGACGGCAATCTGACCACCAACACGCTCTATTCCTATGAAGTCATCGCGATGAATGCCGGCGGCGTTTCGAGCGCATCCGCCGTCGTCAGCACGCCACCACCGGCGCCGGCCAGCCTCGGCGCCACAGCGGGCAACGCGCAGATTTTGTTGAATTGGTCCGCCTCCGCCAGCGCGACCAGCTACACCATCAAGCGCGGATTGAGCAGCGGCGGCGAAACCACGCTGGTCACGGGAATCACGGGCACCAGTTACACCGACACCAACCTGGCCAACGGCACGGCTTATTATTACATCGTCACGGCCGCTGGTCCTGGTGGCACGAGCCAGAATTCTCCCGAGGCCAGCGCAACGCCCAGCAGCGTCGTGATTCCCGGCTTGGTCTGGACGGGTTCGACCAGTTCTGCATGGGATGCCACGACCACCAACTGGCTGAATGGAATCACTCCCACGGCTTATGCCGACGGGGACAACGTTCTCTTCAACAATTCAGGCGCCAGCGCCAGCGTGGTCGTCGGCAGCGCCGTGCTTCCCGGTTCCGTCACGTTCACCAATTCCACCATCAACTACACCTTGAGCGGCAGTTCAGGAATCTCCGGCGGCACCAGCCTCATCAAAACCGGCTCCGGTTCGCTGACCTTGAACAATACCAATTATTTTTCCGGCGGCACCATCATCAGCAACGGTTCCATCATCGTTGGCAACATCGGGGCGAACAGCGCGGCCTGGGGCACCGGCCCGATCACCCTGATGGGCGGCACGGCGCAACTCAACGGTTATGGAGGAAACAACGGCACTTATTGGGGTTCGGTAACGAATGACTTGATTGTGCCAACAGGTCAGAGCGGCACCTTGCTCTGCCCCGCGCGCATCGCCGGAAGCGGCTTGAGCGGAAAGCTGACCGGTGGCGGCACGTTGAACGTCAGCGTGGATTACGTTCGCGGTTTGATCAGCGGGGATTGGTCGGCGTTCACCGGCCAGATCAATGTCAGTCCCCGCAGCGGCACGGGCGACTTCCGCATCAACAATGCTTACGGCTATGCGAACGCGGCCATTTATCTGAACAGCGGCGTGACGCTTGATAATATAAACGCCAGCGGTCAGACGACCGACATTGGCGAACTCGGCGGTGCCAGCGGCGCGTTCATCGGCGCGGGGAACGGCGCATCAACCAATCCCACTTGGCGTATCGGCACAAAGAACACGACCAACACCTTTGCAGGTTACATCGGAAATTCAGGCGTCACTTCGCTAATCAAAGTCGGCACTGGAACCTTGACCCTCAGCGGCACCAATTCCTACAGCGGCGGCACAACCGTCAGCAGCGGCATCTTGCTGGTCAACAACACAAATGGCAGCGCCTCGGGTTCCGGCACGGTGGCGGTGAATTCGGGCGGCACACTCGGCGGCACAGGAATTATCTCCGGGGCGGTCACCGTTCAAAACGGCGGCGCGCTCGCACCGGGAAATCCGCTCGGCACCCTGACCGTCAGCAATAACCTGACTCTCGCCGCCGGCAGCACGACTTTCGTCCAGGTCCAGCACTCGCCGCTGACGAACAACGCCGTGAAGATTTCCGGCACGCTGATTGAAGGCGGCACGTTGAATGTGACCGACCTGGGCATTGGAACTTTGACCAGCGGCGACAGTTTCAAAGTGTTCAACGCCGGAGTTTATTCCGGTGCCTTCACTGATTTTGTCTTGCCACCATTAGGATCAAATCTGGCATGGAAGACATCAACATTGAGCGGCAGTGGCGTCATCAGCGTTGTTCCATTGTCCCCACCGCCGGCCATTGGCAAAGTCCGCATCGAAGGCAGCAACGTGATATTCAGCGGCACGAACGCGCCCGACGCATGGACCTACTACATTTTATCCTCGACCAATCTGTCGTTACCGCTGACCAACTGGACGCGCATCGCCACCAACCAGACCGACGGGAACGGAAATTACGCCGTCACCAACAGCGTGAATCCCAATTTGCCCCAAATCTTTCTGATATTGAAGTTTCAGTGAACATAATCCCAACATAACCCGTTGACTCACGGATAAAAGACACCGAAGGGTTTGAGTAAGCAGATTGTTTTGGACTCAAGTTTCGGTTCGGCAGTGTTGATATAATTTTGGATGTTAGATGGCGAGATAAAGCGAGCAGGAGGGCGAGCTTGCGAGCCTTTGCTCGCGCCCCCCTGCGGTCGAAAACCTGGGTGCTGTTTTTTTTGGGGGGGGGGCGCGATTATCCAGACTTGGAGTGCAAAATCTGCTTCAGCTTTTTTTCCAACTCGTCTTTCAAAGCAAAGGCATCCAGGCTGGCGTAGCGCTCCCGCAATTGCCGGCGTTGTTTCAAGGCCAGCATTCCCGGAGCGCAAAGCCGATCATAGGCGGTCCTGGGGACTTCATAGCGCTTGTGCCAGTGACTTCCCTGCCGCCACTTCTGCTCCAGTTTCAAACAGGGCAAAAAGAAGTTCTGCCACGGGGCCCATACCTCCCGATACAGCGCGCTGATCGGCCCCACCAACTCCGGGTCTTCCAAGCGTCCATGGCCCAAAAGTTGCCGGGCCCACGTCCAGTTTTTTTGCTCCACATGCGCGTTGTCGTCGGAGTGGCAGGGTCGGGAACGGGTAGGTCTTCATTGCGAGCGCGACGCCGTCCTTGTGGCACAGCCAGCGGGAGACGGTGGGGATGTCCACGCCCGATTCAATGCAGCGGGTGGCAAACAAATGCCGCAAATCATGGTGGGTGATTCGTTTGATGCCCAAAAGTTTCGAAGCCCGGTCAATGGACTTCTGGCATTCCCAAACGCGCATGACGGGTGTTTCGGGTATTTCATCCGGACGCCCGCCTCTCATGATTTCGAGAAGATTCCGCATATCGGGAATCATCGGCACGCGCCGAAACTCACTGTTTTTTGTGCCGGTTTCGGGATGTCCCCTGACGATGATCTCGCCGCGCTTGAAATCGCAGTCGCCCCAGATGACGAATCTGGACTCGCCGATTCTCAATCCGCCAAACGCGAGAAACTGACCAGTTCGGCGGCGGGCCTGGCGTAGCCGCTGCCGGAACGTCTCACCTCGGCAACGAGCTGTTCAAATTGTCCATACTCCGGCAACTCGATCCGCTTCCGTATGCGCTGTCTGACGCGCTGGGCGGCAGCGGCGGGATTGTCATAGCGGGCACCGGATTCCATCGCAACGGCGAAGATGCATTGGAGAATGCTGACGGTGTAGTTGTGGGAGGATGAGCTATTCTTGACGGCGTTCTTGACGCTCTATTCGAGGCATTCAGCGTTGGTAACCCGGCTCACGTCCTTTTGGGTCAGGCCAGGCCACGATTTGAGCAGGGCGGAGGTGCGATAGGCGCAATACTCCTTGGTGCGGGGTTTGAGGGCGGGATTGCTGACCACTCTGGTTTGGAAAACCGCCAGCGCGTCCCCGAAAGTCATTTTGCCGCCGGCGACGTCGTTGAGGCCTTGGGCTTTCTGTTGCTCGACCTTTTCAAGGTCGGCCAGGCGGAGTTTGGCGACGGAAAGGGCCGTGGTTTTAAGACTGCGACGAATGAGCTTGCCCTTCACGCGGAATCGGGCAAAATGAACCTGCGATGGCTTGTAACGAATCAGGTTTGTGAAAGGCGTTTTTTGCCAGACCAAGTCCGGTCCAGAAGGGTCGTCGTTCGCATTCACGGTGGCAGTATCAGATTTCAGTATCAGATTGTCAAACGGGGATGCGAAAAAGCTGACAAAATAGCGATAAACACTGTGTCGGGGCGTAGCGTAGCCTGGTAGCGCGCTTGTTTCGGGTACAAGAGGTCGTGAGTTCGAATCTCACCGCCCCGACCATTTTTTAGGTTTCAGTTACAGGTTGGCGACTCCCGATTTGAAAACTTACGAGAACAATCAGGATACTCTGATCATTCAGTTGTGTTCCATCGTCAAGCCGCTCGACTTGGCGAATTTGTTTTCCCAATCACAGTTGCTGGACGTGGAACTCGGCTGTGGTGATGCCTCCTTCCTTGTTGAATACGCCCGCCGATGCCCGCGAAAAAACTTCATCGGGGTCGAACGCCTCCTTGGTCGCATCAAAAAACTGGACCGCAAAGGTCGCCGCGCCGGGCTGATGAATTTGCGCGGCGTGCGCATTGAGTCATCGTATTTTTTGCAACACCTCCTCCCGTCGCATTCCGCCGCGGCTCTGCACATTTATTTTCCCGATCCTTGGCCGAAAAAAAAACACCGCAAACACCGGCTCGTCGGCGGAAACTTTCCCGCACTCGCCCGCAACGCGCTCGCCCCCGGCGGAGTGGTTTATTTGCGGACGGACGACCCGGATTATTTCCAGCAGATGATGGACGCTTTCACCGCAGACAAGGAATTTCAAAAAGTTGAAACCCCGACAGAACTCGCGGAAATCGTGACGGACTTCGAGCGCGATTTTAATTTGCAGGGAATCAAAACCTTGCGCGCCGCCTACCAAGTGGCGTGAGCGGGATGCTCAAACGTCAATCACCGGCTTGTCGTCATCGTCATCCCCGGATTTTTTTGGTGGCGGGGGACGGCGATGCTGGACCGTGACTCGCGCACCCCCCGTCAAGACATTCAGCGCCATGGACACAATGCTGATGATGAGCGCGCCAAGAAAAGCGGAGCCGAAAGTGTCCACTTGAAAATAGCCGTGCATCAACCAGCCCACCAGGCAAAGCAGCAGCGCATTGATGACGAACGTGAAGAGGCCAAGCGTGAAAATGAGCAGCGGCAGCGCGATCAGCATCAGGATCGGGCGGATGAAGGCATTGAGAATGCCCAACACCAGAGCGGTGATAATCGGTGGCAGCAGGCCTTCGTCGCGAAAATGAATCCCGTGAACAACCTGCACGGCCACCAGCACCGCAAGGGTGTTGATGACCCAGCTTTGCAGAAAGCGAAGAAATCGTCTGGTTCCTGGCTGCATATTTGTGCGCTCAAAATTGGCGTCTCCAAAATGCGCCAGCCCGGCCCCAAAAACAAGAAACGTTTTCTCCGCATCTCGCGCGGCAACCACCTTTCCGGAATCAAATGCCATTAGGGGCGCAAATCCGGCATAACGGAATAATCATTGCTGGATGTTCTGTTCTTCGGCGGGTTCTGAAGCGGCGGCTGGACGTTTCCCGTTCAGTAAAAGCGAGAACCAGTAAATTGGCGCCAGAAATGAAAAGGTTCCCAGGGTGATCAGGAAATAGCCGATCAGAATCAGCGGCCGGTTTCGAAACCGGCCGCTGGTGCCGTTCCGGAAAACTTCGCCTTCGGAAAAAACCTGCAAGTAGGGCATCAGGTTGTTGTAGGGACCGACGGCTCTGCCGCAATGACCGCAGAACCATGCGCCCGGCGGTTGCGGAGTGGAGCAATGCGGGCAGACTTCCTGCGTCTCCGGTTCCGACAGTTTTTGCTCAACCTCGGCGTCCCATGGATCCGGTCTTGCCGGAGCATCACGAATCCAAACAATAAACCGCCACAAGCCGGCAAGCGCCAAGCCGCCCACGGCAAACCCACCAATGATCAGGTTTGGATCGCTGACCGCAAACATAAGAGCCGGTTCAATTTCTCACGCCGTTGATGCCTGTCAAGGACGCTTGAAAGCTGCCCAACTCACTTTCGCGAACGCCGGCCGGCCGCCTTTCGATAGCTGACCGGCTTCGCTCCGGTCTCCGGCTTGCCGCCGTCCACCATGCGCTTGAGTTCCTTGATCTGGTCGCGGAGCAACGCGGCCTTTTCAAATTTCAAATCCTCGGCAGCCTTGAGCATTTCTGTCTCCAGCTCGCTGATCGTTTCCGTCAAATCCACGTCCAGCTTCGCGTCCTTCAAAACACCCGCGGCTTCTTCCCGGTTCGACTCATAAACAGCCAGGCTTTCCTCGACGGCGCGGCTCACGCTGCGCGGCGTGATGTGGTGCTCGCGGTTGTATTCCAACTGCCGCTTGCGCCGATGTTCGGTGACGGCGAGAAATTTCTTGATGCTGTCGGTCATCACGTCGGCGTAAAGAATCACCTCGCCGTTCAGATGCCGCGCCGCGCGACCGGCGGTCTGGATCAAACTCGTCTCGCTGCGCAGAAAACCCTCCTTGTCGGCGTCCAGAATCGCCACGAGCGACACCTCCGGCAAATCCAGGCCTTCGCGAAGCAGGTTGATTCCGACCAGCACGTCGAATTCGCCCTTGCGCAGCGAGCGCAGAATTTCCACGCGCTCGATGGCGTCAATCTCGCTGTGGAGATAGCGGACGTTCACGCCGATGTCGCGCAGGTAATCCGTCAGTTCCTCCGCCGTGCGTTTGGTCAGCGTCGTGACGAGCGTTCGCTCCTTTAAGTCCGCGCGTTTGCGGACTTCCTCAATCAAATCATCAATCTGGCCTTTCAGCGGCTTCAGCGTGACTTTTGGATCAACCAGCCCGGTCGGGCGGACGACAAGCTCCACGACGCCGGGCCTTTCCGTAGCAGCCGACGTGAGGAGGCTCTGACTGATTTCCGATTTCCGATTTCCGATTTTGAAGTTTGAAGTTTGAGCCTCCTCACGTCGGCTGCTACGAGGTTGAAGGGCACTTTGCCGCGACCAGCCGAGTTCGCGCTGTGCCGGCGTCGCACTGGCATAAATCGTCTGGTTTTGCATCGCCTGAAATTCCAGAAAGTTCAGCGGCCGGTTGTCCAGCGCGCTCGGCAGGCGGAAGCCGTAATCCACCAAAACGGTTTTCCGCGAGCGGTCGCCTTCGAACATTCCGCCAATCTGCGGCACGGTGACGTGCGACTCGTCAATCACCAGCAGGTAATCATTCGGGAAAAAATCGAAGAGCGTGCCCGGGCGCGAGCCGGGCGGTCGGTTGGCGATGTGGCGCGAATAATTTTCAATGCCGGAGCAGACGCCCATTTCCTCCATCATTTCCAGGTCGTATTCCGTCCGCTGCTTGATGCGCTGGGCTTCGAGCAGCTTGCCGTGTTTCTCGAAATGCACGATGCGTTCGCGCAATTCCTCACGGATGGCGAGGATGGCGCGCTTCATCTTGTCGCCGGTGGTGACGAATTGCTTGGCCGGAAAAATGGTCACGCCGTCGAGCGTTTCGACTTTATGTCCCGTCAACGGCTCGAACCGCGTGAGCCGTTCGATTTCGTCGCCGAAAAACTCCACGCGCAGGCCGTCCTCGCGACCAGCGGGACGGACTTCAATCGTGTCGCCGCGCACGCGGAAATTGCCGCGCTCGAACGTGATGTCGTTGCGGTCGTATTGCAGGTCCACCAGGCGCGTGAGGAATTGCTGGCGGGAGATTTCCTGGCCCACGCGCATCGGAATCACGAGCGCCTCGTAATCCTCCTTGCTGCCGATGCCGTAAATGCACGAGACGCTGGCGACCACAATCACGTCGCGCCGCGTGAACAGGCTGCTCATTGTCGAGAGCCGTAGCCGCTCGATTTCGTCGTTCCGGCTGGAATCCTTCTCGATGAACGTGTCGGTGCGCGGGATGTAGGCCTCCGGCTGGTAATAATCGAAATAGCTGACGAAGTATTCGACGGCGTTGCGCGGGAAAAAACTTTTGAACTCGGCGTAAAGCTGCGCGGCCAGCGTCTTGTTGTGCGAAATCACCAGCGTCGGCCTGTCCACGTTCCGGATGACATTGGCGACGGCGAACGTCTTGCCGGAGCCGGTGACGCCAAGCAACGTCTGGTGCTTCGCGCCGGACAAAATTCCGGCGGTCAGCTTTTCAATCGCCTGCGGCTGGTCGCCGGCAGGCTGGTAGTTGGAAACAAGCTCGAACACGCGAGGTGAAGGTAGGAGGGCAACGCGACAGAGTCAATGAAGCGCCGGCCGGCCGGGTCGGAGCTTCATCCTGTCCCAATCTTAATCCTGCTCATAATCGTAATCGCGATTTCATTGATTAAGATTACGATTACGAATTCAGATTAGGACATCACCCGGAGCTTCCCTTCAATGGAATGTCCGGTTAAACTGCTCCCGTGAAACCCAATTCCTGGTGTCACGGAGTCACGCGCTACCAATGGCTGGTGCTCTTCGTCGCGTGGCTGGGCTGGGTGTTCGATTCGATGGACTCCACGATCTACGCGCTGGTTTTGCAACCGGCGTTGCACGACCTCATGCATGCTCCCGGCGGCGGCCCGGTTTCCACGGAAACCATCGGCTGGTATGGTGGAATCATTTTCTCAATTTTTCTGATTGGCTGGGCCATCGGCGGCGTGCTGTTCGGCATGCTGGCGGATTATCTGGGGCGAACCAGGGCACTGGTCTTCACGATCCTGATTTACGCCGTGTTCACCGGTCTGGCCGCGCTGTCGCAGAATTGGTGGGAACTGGCGCTGTTCCGTTTTCTCACGGCGCTGGGCATCGGCGGCGAATGGGCTGCGGGCGCAGCGCTGGTGGCGGAAGCGTGGCCGGAAACCAAGCGCACACGGGCGGCGGGACTGCTGCAATCGGCGTGGGCGGCGGGATTCATCATCGCGGCAATCCTCACCCTGCTCCTGCGCAATTGCAGCTGGCGGATCATTTTTGTGGTCGGTGTCGCGCCGGCGCTGGTCGCGTTCCTCGTCCGGTTGTGGGTCAGGGAGCCGGAACGATGGGTCAAGGCCCGCGCCGCAGAACGGCGGGCCGGCAATGCGCGCCCATTGAAACTGGCGGAACTGTTTTCTCCGGGGCTGCTCCGCGCCACGCTGGTCGGCTCCGGGCTGGCGTTTGTGGCCGTGTTCGGATTGTGGGGCGCGACGAACTGGACCCCCACGCTCATCCGCGCACTGCCGGACTTGAAAGGCATTAGCGCCTCCGAACTCACGAGCCACGTCAGCTACGCCGTCATTCTGCTGAATGTCGGGGCGCTGGCGGGTTATCTAACTTTTGGTCCGCTGGCGGATCGCGTGGGACGACGGCGGGTTTTTGCCCTGATGTGCCTGGGCAGTCTGGTGATGCTGCCCGTCACGTTCCTGACGCCGCGAACCTACGCCCAGGTGCTCCTGCTGTTGCCGCTGCTGGGGTTTTTCAACAACGGCATTTTCAGCGGCTTTCCAATTTACCTGCCGGAATTGTATCCCACACGGATTCGCGCGACCGGCGCCGGATTTTGTTTCAACATCGGCCGGGTGCTGGCGGCCAGCGGCCCGTTTGTGACCGGCTACCTGATCACGGCGCTGGGCAGTTTTGGCCTCGCCGCCAGCACCGTGGCCCTGATTTATCTCTTCGGACTGCTGATTTTGCCCTTCGCCCCCGAAACCAAGGGCCAGCCGCTCCCGCCGTGAGCCGGCAAGTCACTGCCGGATCTGAATGGCAACCGGCGAGCGTCAACGCGGAACTGTTCGGGATTGAAATGCCGGCGGATTTCCGCAAGCCTTGTCCCGACCAAACATGAAAATACTATTTGCCTCGGCTATTTTACTTTCGTCGCTCATTTTGTCCCGCGCTGAAATGCAAACCGCCATCCCGCTCTGGCCCGATGGCGCGCCCGGCGCGCTCGGCACAAAGTCCAACGACATCCCGACGCTCACGCCGTATCTGCCCGCCGCGACCAACGCCACCGGCGCGGCGCTGGTGATTTGTCCCGGCGGCGCCTATTCGCATCTCGCGCCGCACGAGGGCAACGATTACGCGCTCTGGTTGAACCGGCACGGCGTCACCTGTTTTGTGTTGAAATCCAGGCTCGGCTCCAGCGGCTATCATTATCCGGCGGAATTCCAGGACGTGACGCGCGCAATGCGCTGGGTGCGGGCGCACGCGGACGATTACAAAATTGATCCCAAACGCATCGGCATCATCGGTTCGTCGGCGGGCGGGCATCTGGCTTCGACGCTGATGACGCATTTTGATTCCGGCGACACAAATTCGCCCGACCCGGTTGAGCGGCAAAGTTCGCGGCCGGACATCGGCATCCTTTGCTATCCGGTCATCACGATGGGCGAGTTCACGCATCAAGGCTCGAAAGACAGTTTGCTCGGCAAAAACCCGACGCCGGAACTGGTAAGGCTGCTATCCAACGAACTTCAGGTGACGACCAACACGCCTCCATGCTTCATCTGGTGCACCTACGAGGACAAGACGGTGCCGATTGAAAACGAACTGATGTTCGCGGCGGCGTTGCGGAAAAATCATGTGCCATTTGACTTGCACATCTACCAAAAGGGCGGTCACGGCATGGGTTTGGGCAACAAAAATGCGCCGAGCGCGCCGTTGCATCCGTGGACGGCGGATTGTCTGTTCTGGCTGAAGGCGCAAGGCTGGGTGAAGTGATTCAATTCGCAACAAAGCCACACAGGCACGAGGAAAATTGTTTTCGCCTGAAGAGGCTTGCCTTTCTCGCAATTTCCGCTATGTTCCACCCTGCCTGAACGCCGCGTGTGCGGATGTTCATTGAGGCTGAGAAATAACAGTCAACCAACAACCTAACCTTTAACCTCCGTTGCCACGGCAGCGTCGGTAGTTAGGCAATGGAGCTTCGGTTCCCGCCAGCGCGGTTTCCCAAGTTCCCGCAGTTCAACACAGTCATATTATGCTCACCATGGAAGAGGCCATGAAGCAAAGCTCAATGCGCTTTGCGGCTGGCGAAATTGTCAAAGGCAAGATCATCGAAGTCCGCTCCAAGGAAGTTCTCGTGGACATCGGCTACAAAAGCGAAGGCGTCATCTCCGGCATCGAATTTCAGGACATCAAGGCCGTCAAGGTCGGCGACGAGATTGACGTGCTCATCGAGAAGCTCGAAAACAAGGAGGGCACGGTCGTCCTCTCGCACGAGAAGGCGGAGTTCAAGAAGAACTGGGACAAGATCCTCACGATTTGCAACGAGGGCGGACGCATCACCGGCAAGGTGAAGTCCATCGTCAAGGGCGGCCTGGTCGTCAACGTCGGCGTCGAGGCGTTTCTGCCGGCGTCGCAGATTGACATCATCACGCCGCGCAACCTCACGGAGTTCGTCGGTAACAGCTACGAATTCAAGGTGGTCAAAATCAATCAGGAGCGGCAGAACATCGTGCTTTCGCGCCGCGAATTGATCGAGCAGGAGCGGTTCGAGAAACGCGCCCATTTGCTCGCCGAAATGGTCCCCGGCGACATCCGCAAAGGCACGGTCAAGAACATCACCGATTTCGGCGCGTTCATTGATTTGAACGGCATTGACGGCTTGCTGCACATCACCGACATGAGCTGGGGCCGCATCGGCCATCCGTCGGAGGTTCTCAAGGTCGGCCAGGAACTGGACGTGGTGGTGCTGGACGTGAACAAGGAAAAAGAGCGCGTCAGCCTCGGCCTCAAGCAGAAGATGGCCAACCCGTGGGACAGCATCGAGACAAAATTCCCCGTCGGCCAGAAGGTCAAGGGCAAGGTCGTCAGCCTCGTGCCTTACGGCGCGTTTGTGCAGCTCGAACCCGGCGTGGAAGGCCTCGTGCACGTCACCGAACTTTCCTGGACCAAGCGCATCGCCAAACCGAGTGACGTGCTCAAGCAAGACCAGGAAATCGAGGCGATCGTGCTCGGCATCAATCGCGAAGAGCAGAAGATTTCCCTCGGCATCCGCCAGTTGGAAAGCAATCCGTGGGACAACGCCGCGGCGAAATATCCCGTCGGCACCAAGGTCAAGGGCAAGGTCCGCAATCTCACCAGCTATGGCGCGTTTGTCGAGCTGGAAGAAGGCATTGACGGCATGATCCACGTGTCCGACATGTCATGGACGCGCAAGATCAATCATCCTTCCGAAGTCATGAAGAAGGGCGACGAAGTCGAGGCGACGGTGCTTGAAGTGGATCGTCCGAACCAGCGCATCGCGCTCGGCATGAAACAGCTCGGCACCGATCCGTGGGAAACGATTGACACGCTCTACAAGGTCGGCGACCTCGTCACCGGCAAGGTCACCAAGCTCGCCAGCTTCGGCGCGTTTGTCGGCCTGCAGCATGAGATTGACGGCCTCGTTCACATCTCCCAGATCAGTGAGGAGCACGTGGATAAAATCAAGAACATCCTCAAGGTCGGCCAGGACGTGAGCGCCCGCGTCATCAAGATTGACCGCGGCGAACGCCGCATCGGACTGTCCATCAAGGCCGCCGCCTACAGCGACGAACAGCTCAAGGAAGAGCAGAAGATGCTCGACGCCCTCAAGCCCGGCGAAGACCTCGTGGCGTTGCAACACGCCTTCGACGCCGCCGACGAAGCGGTCAAATCGGAATAATCCTCCGAACGAAATTCAATTCACGAACAGGCGGACCGGAAACGGTCCGCCTGTTTTTTTGTTTCTGGGAGGGATGCCGTGTCGGCGTCCCTGAATAAATTATTTGGGACGGCGGCACGCCGTCCCTCCCGCTATTTCAGCAGCGACTTGTGCCGGTAATGCAGAATCTTGAACTCCGACTCGTCGCGGACTTCCTCAACCAGTTCAAACTTGTCCTCGAACGGCGGAAAAACGGCGTCACCTTCCACCTCGCGCTTCACGAGCGTCAGGTAAAGGTCGGAACAGCGCGGCAGCGCCTGCTCGTAAATCTGCGCGCCACCGCAAATGAAAATGTCGTTCAGAAATTCCGCCGGGTCCAGCTTGTCCAACGAATTGAAAATCAGCATTTCCGTCTCCAGCTTCTCGCCGAGCTTCGAGAAACGGAATTGATACGCCTGCTTGAGGTATTTTCCGCCGCGCCACTCGTGGTATTGGCCGAAAATCTCCGGATGCTTTTTGATGAGCCGTTGCGGATGCCGCGTCAGGATCATGTTCTGACGGTTTGGCAGCGGCCGGCCGAGGCCCTCAAACGTCTTGCGCCCCATCACAATCATGTTGCCCATCGTCGTTTTCTTGAACCACTTGAAATCCTCCGGCAGATGCCACGGGATTTTGCCGTCCGCGCCGATTACGCGGTTCAGCGACATTGCGGCGATGGCTTTGAAGTGTTTCACACCCAATTTTTAACGCAAAGACGCGAAGGCGCAAAGTTTCTTTGCCTGGCGTCTCTGCATCTTTGCGTCTTTGCGTTGAAATTCTTAAACCGCAATCGGTGCCTTGATGCCCGGATGCGGATCGTATCCAACCAGTTCAAAATCCTCGAACTTGAAATCGTGGATGCCCTTCACCGCCGGGTTTAATTTCATCCGCGGCAGCGGGCGCGGCTCGCGCGACAATTGCAACTTCGCCTGCTCGACGTGGTTCGCGTAAAGATGCAGGTCGCCAAAGGTGTGGACAAATTCGCCCGGCTTCAACCCGCACACCTGCGCGACCATCAGCGTGAGCAGCGCGTAGCTGGCGATGTTGAACGGCACTCCGAGAAAAATATCCGCGCTGCGCTGGTAAAGCTGGCAGCTCAATTCGCCTTCGCTGACGTAGAATTGAAACAGCGTGTGGCACGGCGGCAGCGCCATGCCCTGAATCTCGCCCGGGTTCCACGCGCTCACGATGAGCCGCCGGCTGTCGGGATTCTTTTTGATCTGCGCGATCACGTCGTCAATCTGGTTCAGGCTGCGACCGTCGGCGGTGCGCCAGTCGCACCATTGCGCGCCATAAACCCGGCCCAGATTGCCGTCCTTGTCCGCCCATTCGTCCCAGATCGTCACGCCGTGTTCGTTGAGCCATTTGACGTTCGTGTCGCCGCGCAAAAACCAGAGCAGCTCGTAAATGATGGACTTGGTGTGGACCTTCTTCGTGGTGAGCAGCGGGAACGATTCGCGCAGCGGACAGCGAATTTGCGCGCCGAAAACGGAGAACGTGCCCGTGCCCGTGCGGTCGGCCTTAAACCTGCCGTGTTCGCGGACGTGCCGGAGCAAATCGAGGTATTGAATCATCGCAGGAAAATTTAACCACGAAACACACGAAAGACACGAAAAGAAATTTGACGCGAATTTCACGAATTAACACGGATTTGAACTGGTGAAATTTCGTGCGATTCGTGTCATTGAATTTTCCGGCGTTTGCTGCAAACTGTGTGCGTAATGCGAATCCTCGCCCTCGATCATGGAACCAAGCGCATCGGCGTCGCGGTGAGCGACGAGACCAAGACCATCGCGCAGCCGCTGGAATACATCCCCGCCGAGCCGTTCGCGGATTTTCTGGTGCGGCTGAAACAAATCCTCGTCGAGAAGGAGATTGACCTCGTCCTCATCGGCCAGCCGCGCAACATGGACGGCAGCTACGGCCCGGCGGCGCAAAAGGTGGAGGCCTTCGTCGCCGTGCTGAAAACGGCCATCACTATCCCGATCAAAATGCGGGATGAACGGCTGACATCGGTGATGGCCAACCGGATTTTGATCCAGGGCAACGTCCGCCGCGACAAACGGAAGGAGAAGGTGGACAAGATGGCGGCGGCGATCCTGCTACAGAGCTATCTTGACGGGATTTGAGCCACAGATTTTCACGGATGAAACACAGATGGGGAAACGTCCCAACATTTTTAATTCCACTCTTTGAATCTGTGTTCAATCCGTGTTTCATCTGTGGCTAAAGAATTGTGGACAAACTGAAATTCAAACTCGTCATTGCCTACGACGGCTCCGGCTATGAAGGCTGGCAGGCGCAGAAGATCGGCACCGGCGTCCAGCAGATTGTCGAGACGGCGCTGGCGAAATTGTTCCCAAGCGCGCCGCGCCTGCACAGCTCCAGCCGCACGGACACCGGTGTCCACGCGCTCGGCATGGTGGCGCATTTTGAAATTCCACGCGCCGAATTCAAAATGGCCGCACGCAGGCTGGCACTGGCCATCAACGCCTGGCTGCCGGACGACGTGCGCGTGGTCTCGGCGTCCGGCGCGAAGGGCAAATTCCATGCCCGGTTCGACGCCGGCGGCAAGCAATACCGCTATTTCGTCTGGAACCACGCGGCGATGAATCCCCTGCTCCGCCGGACCGCCTGGCACGTCCCGCGCAAACTGGATTTGAAGGCGATGCGCGCGGCGGCGAAATTGTTCGTCGGCCGGCGCGATTTCAAGTCGTTCGCCGGCACCCAGAATTACGAAATGAAAACCACCGTGCGGCGGCTGACGCGCTGCGACGTGAAGAAATCCGGCGCACAGTTCACGTTCATCATCGAGGGCGACGGTTTTCTCTACAAAATGTGCCGGGGCATCGTCGGGACGATTGTGCAGGCCGGACTCGGCAAGTTTCCGCCGGAGGAAATCAAGGCCATGCTGGCGAAAAGAGACCGCCGCGTGGCCGGCATGACCGCGCCGGCGCACGGCTTGGTGCTGTGGAAGGTGTTTTATTTACCGCAGAGACGCCGAGGCGCAGAGAGAAAACAAAAGGGGAAACTGACTCAGCACCTCCGCATCTCAGCGGTGTAATTCGCATGCACATCGTTTTACTTGAACCGGAAATTCCGCCGAACACGGGCAACGTAGCGCGGCTCTGCGCGGCCACCCAATCCGTGCTGCACCTCGTCGAGCCGTTCGGCTTCCGGCTGGACGACGCGCAGCTCAAACGCGCGGGCATGGATTACTGGCGGCAGGTCGAGTGGCACCGCTGGAAAAGCTGGACGGCATTCGCGGAGAAACTTCCGGCGGAGGCGCGGCTGTGGTTTGTGGAATCGAACGGCCCGAGACTTTACAGCGACGCGAAGTTCTCGGCGGATGATTACCTGGTTTTCGGGCGCGAGACGGCGGGATTGCCGAAGCAGTTGCTGGAGCAAAACCGGGAGCGCTGGCTGCGGATTCCGATGTTCAACGCGCAGTCACGTTCGCTGAATCTGTCGAACTGCGTCGCGCTGGTCTTGTTCGAGGCGCTGCGGCAGCAGGGATTCCAAAATGAAGAATGAAGAAGGAAGAATGCAGAAAACAGAACCCGCAATGCTCATTGGTGGAAGTTTTTCTTTTTCATTCTTCATTCTTCATTCTACATTCCCTTTCAGGCGGGCGGTTGGCGCAGTGGTAGCGCAGCTCCTTTACACGGAGACGGTCGTGGGTTCGAATCCCTCATCGCCCACCAGCCTTCGCCCTTCGCTTCGCTTCGGGCTACGGCTCGGCAGGCCAGCTTAAACATGCTTGAGACTTTGAAACAAAAAGCGAAGGCTGCCGCGCCGCAACGAAGTGAAGGCGGGCCAAGTAAAATGCAATTCTTTTACACTTACATTCTTCAAAGCATATCAGACCCAGCGCACTTTTACGTCGGATCAACGGAAGACTTGCGCGCAAGGCTCAAGAAACATAATGCTGGAGAAGTCTCGCATTCGGCGAAATATCGTCCATGGCAAATTAAAACAGCCATTGCATTCACCGCACTGGAAAGGGCTCGTCAATTTGAACGCTATTTGAAGACAGCTTCGGGCCGGGCATTTGCCAAGAAACGACTGTGATTGTCTGCTCCGCTCCGGCGGCGGCCCGGCAAACCGTCCTATTTTCCCCGGGCCAATGTTCCGTCGCGGCGCAGCTTCATTTTCCGGCCGCGCCATTCCACAGTGTTGCCGGCGAACGCGCAAAACCAGATGGCCGCCTGCAGCAAATCCTTCACCGGCACGAGCCACCAACTGTCATCATGCGCATACGAGCGTGTGAGCCATTTCTGCAAATATAACGCCATGGTAATCCTGAAGGCCAAAAAAGGTAAGAGAACACAATTCAGTTTGTCCAAACTCGGGTGAATGGCAAACCACAGCACCGGCCAGAGCGTCGCGTTCGACAGAATGCTGAAAAAGTAGGGCAGCGGCTGGCAGATGCGGATGGTGCGCGCCCAGCGGATCTGGTGTTTCCAAACGCCGCACCAGTTCATCGGCGCGTCCCAGCATTCCGCGACCACGGGGCAAAGCGCGATGCGATGGCCGTTTTGGGCGATGCGATGGCCGAGCTGATAATCGTCGGCAAGGCAGTCTGCCAGCGGTTGGAAGCCGCCGATTTCGGCGAGCGCGCTTCTCCGGATCAGCATCGCCGCGCCGAGGGCGAAGTCGAGCGGCTTCAAGGTTTGTGATTGGAGCACCTGGCTCCAGAAATCGGCGTTGATGGCGACGGCTTCCCAGCGCATGGCGGTCGTTGCCGGATTGGCCAGCCGATAGAAGCAGTTCACCAGTCCGACTTTTTCATCGCGCAGCGGCGCGACGATGCTGGCCAGGAAATCCGACGGCACGCGCACATCGGCGTCGCTGACAAGAATCAAATCGTGTTGCGTGAGTTTTTCGAGCTGGGCGAGCGTTGAAACCTTGGCGTTCGCGCCAAGCACCCCGCCGCAGATGACGAGCTGCGCGTCGCGGTCTGGATTTTTGGCGATGATCTCCCGAACAATTTCGCAAACGGGATCATTCGCGTCGGCGACGCCGAAGAGGATTTGCGTCCGACCGGAATAATTTTGGTTGAGCCAGCTTTGGAGCGATTCGGCGGTGGTGGCGTCGCAGCCCTTGAGCGGTTTGAGCAGGGAAATCGCCGGTGCAAGGCCGGTCTCGGCGGCGCGCCGGTGCAGCGGGAACCTGCGCGCGGCGATCCATTGCCAGAGCGCGAGCGCGAGGCTCAGGAGCGCGAGGGCGGCGAGAATTGCGTTGGCGAGATTCACCGCCAGACAGGAAACGAAAAATCAGGCGTCAACGCCAGCCGTTTTGGAATCGGGATGGTCGTCCAGAACGAGGACGCCATGCGGCGGGAGGTCGTAATTGCCGGAGAAGGTGTTTCCGGTGAGGAAGTCGTGCATGGGCTTGTAAAACTGGATGCGCACGGGCGAATTCTGGTGGTTGAGCAGAAAGTAGACCCGCGTGCCTTCCTTTTGCCTCATGGAGACCTCGACGTTTTCCGGCACCTTGAGGAGCGGGTGCAGGTCGCACATCTGGCGCAGCCAGCCGACGAGGTCGTTGTAAAAATGCTGGTGGCTCATCGTGGCGATGTAAATCGCCTTGCCGAGGCCGAAGCTGTTCATCGTCAGGGCGGGGCGGCTGGCATAAAAGCCCTTTGAATACACGGCAAGAACCTGGCAGCCCTTCGGCTCGATGATGTCGCACCAGAGCCGCGCCGGGTGCAGGTGGCTGGTCGGAAACGCGCCCTTGAACGTGAGGTGGTTTTCCTCGCCGGGCGGAATGGGGTCGAACTCAAGGACTTCCAGCCCGAACAAATCGGTCATGTCGTTCGGGAAGCCGGTGTCGGGCGCGATGTGGTGCTGGTCCACCAGGCCGGTGTTGAAGGTGCTGATGAGGATGCCGCCGTTTTGGACGTAAAGTTTCAGGCGGTCGGCCTCGGCGGGGGCGAGGAGGTGCAGCGACGGCGCAAAGACGATTTTGTATTGCGAAATGTCCTCGTTCGGCCGGGCAAAGTCCACCGGGATGTTGCGGTCGTGCAGCGCGTTGTAGATGAGCTGGATGTGTTCGCGCAGGTTGAAATACTTGTTCGGCTGGTTCGGCTGTTGCAGGGACCAGTCGTTGTCGTGGCTGTAAAGGATGCAGACTTCGGAAACGACCTTGGTGTCCTTGAGGGAGGGCGCGAGCAGTTTCAGTTCGTCGCCGATCTGGCTGATTTCCATGAAGACGCGGTTGTTGCCCTCGATGTGGTGTGGAACGATGGCGCCATAAAATTTTTCGCTGCCAATCCGGGGCTGGCGCCAGCGGAAATAAAGGATGCCGCTCGCGCCGCGGGAAATGAGCTGATAGGTGAAAAGCCGGATGAGGCCGGGCTGCACGAGTGAATTCACGTCCTGCCAGTTGACCTGGCCGACTTTTTGTTCCATGGCCCAGAAACCGCAATCGCCGTCGGGCGTCCGAATGTCGGACTTCTTCAGCGAGCGCAGCATGTCAATGTCGCAGGCCAGTTCGGCGGTGGCCGCCTTCATGACGACGTTGCTTTCGATGGAGACAAAATCCACGACGCCGGCCATGTCAAAATGATCATACTGGCGGAGAAACGCGCGCATCGTGACGGTGACGGGAATGTTCGGAAAGCGTTCATGCAGGATGTCGGCCTGCATCTTGACGAACTGCACCATCGTGTCGCTGCTGAAACGGTTCCAATCCAGGAGCAGGGCCGGGTTGTGCATCGCCGGCGCATGCATCGGCATCGGCACCTGGTCCCAGGAAGTCACGGTCTGGCCCCAGAACCGAAGCCCCAGAAGATCGTTGAGGCGTTCAATCTTTTCGTATTTGGCCTGAAGCCAGAAATGCCACTCCTCGCGCGTGGCGTCGTTGAAGGCAAATTCCGTGTCGTTGCCCCCCATGCCGTTGTCAATCTGCCACGCGACGAGCTGCGGATGATCGCCGAGCGCCTCAACCATCGCGGTGACGATGCGTTTGGAATAATCCCAGTATACGTCGCTGCTCAAGCAGGCCGCGCGGCGCGTGCCCTCGTGCTTGATCTGGCCGCGCTCGTCAATCGGAAGGATTTCAGGATGTTTCTTTGCCAGCCAGAGGGGCGGTGCGGCGGTCGGCGTGCCGACAACAACTTTGATGCCGTGGCGGCCCATGATGTCCATGACGCGGCGCAGCCAGAGGAAATCGTATTTGCCCTCCTCGGGTTCGCAAAGGCCCCAGGTGAATTCGCCGATGCGGACGACGTTGATGCCGGCCTTGACCATCAACACAGCGTCGCGCTCCCAAGCCGCCTCGGGATTGTCGGCTGTGCCGGCGTAAGGGAAGACCCAATGTTCGGGATAATAGTCAGAGCCAAAAAACATAAACTCTAATTACGGGTTTCATCGCGACTCTAGGAACAAACCGCCGCATTTGCAATCCCAAAATCACCGGCGCGGCGGCGGATGGAAATCAGCGGATTAATTCGTCGTTTTCTTGAACAAGCCGCCGATGCCCGTTGTGATTTTGTTCACGCCGCCGCCCACAGTCTTGCCGGCGTCCTTGCCGATGTTGGCAACGGAGCTGCCAACGGCCTTGACGGTGCCCGTGACCACCTCGCCCAAAACCTGCTTGATCAAGTCGGCGGGCGTGATGCCATCCGGGCCTTTGCCCAAATCGGTCAGGTGAATGTCCGGCAGCGGCAGCGTGGGGCCGGTCCCGAAATGAATTCTGCCTCCGGTGATGATGAATTCATCCACCTCCAGCTTTTTGCCCGGCTTGGCGGACGCGGCGGTTTGTGCGGGCTGGTTCGTGGACGGCGACTGGAGGCTGGCGGCAGCGGCATTCACGTTGTCCTGAATTTTCTTCAGGTTGTTCGCGCCGAACGGATTGCCTTCAAAAGTGATTTCCGGCGATTCAACCCGGATGGACTTCACAACAATTTTGTCCGACAACACCGACATGGGGCTGGCGCTGACCGCGACCAAGCCGACGCTGACGGCATTGGGAGCCTTGAACCCCTCCGGATTGCCGAGGACCAGGTTTTTGATCGTGGCCGAACCGGTCAGCATGGACACGTTCACCGCATCCACCGTGAGGGTCGTCCGGGTGATTTTCGGGCCGACCGTGTTGACGCCCATCTTGACGATGTTGCCGAGGAACAAGCCCACGACAATGACTGCAACAACGATTAAAACCAGAAGCGCGACACCGGTGATCAGGAGGATTTTTTTTGCCTTTTTCATAAACAGAGTTAGTTAACATTCTTCACGGACATTTGTCCAGCCCCAACAGCCGCCCGGTCCCGGCTTCAAGCCTTCACGAGCGCCTGGACGGTTTCAACAAGTTCCTGGACTTGATACGGCTTGGGCAGAAAACAATCCGGTCTGGTCTGCGTGTTGGCAAAAATGCTTTCGTCCACCGTGCCGCTGACGAGGATCATTTTCTGCCGCGGGTTGAGCAGCCTGCATTCGCGCATCAGATCCAGTCCGTTCATTTCGCCCATCGCGTAATCCGTCACCACCACCGCCGGCCTGGCCGCCGGATATTCCGCCAGCGCCTTCTTCGGGTCGTTGAACGTCCGCACATCGAAACCCAGCGGCTGCAGAATGGTCGCGGCCAGTTCCAGCAGCATCAACTCGTCATCCACCACAAAAATCGTGGCAGGCAAACCGCCGGCATGACTGGATTTGGTGGAACTCATAACCAAAAGCAATGGCAATCAGACACCCGATCCCGGCGGTTGGCAAGCCCGTTCCAACAAAAATTATTCACAACCCCGCCGGAAATTTCCATTGCGCGCGCCGCCTTCGTGCCATAATGTTGCCTCGGCAGAAGGGGAATTAATGTCGGGATGAGGTGTTGCTGTTATGAAAGCAAAAATAATGATCACATCAGATCAGGCAAAGGCAACGGACGCGACGCGACGGCGCCGCGCGGAAAAACCGCCTGAAAAAACCGCCGCCACCGCGCCGCTGGCGCTCAAATCAAAATCCAAAACCCTGTTCGCCCGCGCCGTGAAAACGGCCAAAAAAATCCTGAAACCCCGCCGCCCCCCTGCCCGTCCCAAAACCCCCGAAGTCCCCCCGATCCTGCTGGAAGGCGATCTGACCGCGCCGCCGCCCGCCGGCGGTCCCGGCGAGAAATTTTCGCTCGGCCCCACCCCCCCCGCGCCGCATTTTGAAACGGCGGAAACCGAGCTGCCCGAAGCCTACGGCACAAAAAAACTTTCCCTGACCGCGCGCGACCCGCACTGGCTTTACGCGCACTGGGATTTGACACGCGAACAGCAGGCCAGGCTGAACTTGAAATCGGCGGACGGCCACCTCGTGTTGCGGATTTACGCGGACCGGCTGGAAGGCCATCCGCTCTACGAGCTTCACGTCCATCCGGAATCAAGACACTGGTTCCTGCACGTCGAGCACGCCGGAAATTCTTACGCCGCCGAACTCGGCTATTACACGTCGCTGGGCCGATGGACGCACGTCACCACCTCTTCCGCCACCGTCACACCGCCTGACGCGGCGGCGGCGGAAACCGATGTGGAGTTCGCCACAATCCCGATTGAACTTCCCTTCGCGCGGCTGATTGAAATCGTCAAGGCCGCCGTGCGCGAAAACCTGCCGCTGGCCAGGGCCGTCGAGGAGCTTCGCCGCAGCGGCCACCCGGAACTGCCGCGCGCCGCCGCCGCCCCGGCCACGACCTGGACGCCGCAGCAGGAACAGGCGCTGGCCAAAATCGTCAGCATTGACGAAGTGCGCCGCGTCTGGATGGGTTCGCTCGAAATCACCGAGCTCATCCGCCGCCGGCTCGCGCATGACATTTCCTCGCCCGGTGCGTCCTCCTTTGGCGGTTCCAGCCTCTCCAGCCCGTTCGGCGGCGGCGAGCAGTCGAAGGGATTCTGGTTCAACGTCAACGCCGAACTCATCATTTACGGCGCGACCGAGCCGGATGCCAAGGTCACGCTGGGCGGCCACGAAATCAAGCTGCGCCCCGACGGCTCGTTCAGCTACCGCTTCGCGCTGCCGGACGGGAAATACGATCTGCCCGCCGTCGCCGTTTCCGCGGACGGCACGGACGCGCGCGCGGCGGAACTCAAGTTCAGCCGCGAGACGGAATATCTCGGCAACGTCGGCGCGCACCCGCAGGACCCGTCGCTGAAACCGCCGCTGCCGGAAAACCTGTGACCGCCATGGAAATGCCACTCCAAGGAGCCTTGAGTTTCGTCCGCCTCGTCGCCGCCTGTTGCATGGTCGTCGGCTTGTTGGACACCGGGATGTATGTGACAAAGTGTTTGCTGCCAAAACAGCCCGCGCCGGTTCTCCAACCCAACGCTTCCAAACCGGCCGTTCAGCCCCGGCATTCCGCGCCGGTGAAAGCGCTCCCGATTGCGGTCAATTCAATTCCGTTCGTGGCCGGCGTCGTCATTTTGATCAGGGCCAAAGCCATCGCGAACTGGATTTCCGACAAGCTGGAATAATTTTATCAGGGTCATGCAAGGCTATCTCTCAATCGTTCTGCACGCGCACCTGCCGTTCGTGCGCCATCCGGAACATGAAAAATTTCTGGAGGAAAACTGGCTGTTCGAGGCCGTCACGGAAACTTACATCCCGCTCCTGCAAATTCTCGAGGGCTGGCAGCGCGACGGCATGGCCGCGCCGCTCACGCTTTCGCTCTCGCCGACGCTCTGCTCGATGCTGCTCGATCCCCTGCTCCAGCGGCGCTACGAGCGGCACCTGAACGGGCTGGTGGACCTCGCCGAAAAGGAAATCCACCGCACGCACTGGGACCGCGCCTTTCGCGAGCTCGCCTGGATGTATCACCACCGGCTTACGACCATCCGCGACTCGTGGAATTTGCACCGGGGCGATCTCGTCGCCGCGTTCCGAAAATTCCAGGACGAGGGCCGCATTGAAATCATCACCACCGCCGCGACGCACGGGCTGCTGCCGCTGCTGGCAAACCATCCGCCGTCCGTCCGCGCCCAAATCCTGACGGCGCGCGACCATTACCGGAGCTGTTTTGGCCGCGACCCACGCGGCATCTGGCTGCCGGAATGCGCTTACATCGCCGGCATCGAAACTTTTTTGCAGGAGGCGAACATCCGCTGGTTCATCCTCGACACCCACGGCGTGCTGCATGCCCGGCCGCGCCCGCGCTGCGGCACCTTCGCGCCGATTTACACGCCCAACGGCGTCGCCGCCTTCGGGCGCGACTACGATTCCTCGCGGCAGGTCTGGAGCAAGCACGAGGGTTATCCCGGCGACCCGCGCTACCGCGATTTTTACCGCGACATCGGCTTCGATTTGGATTTCGATTACGTCAAGCCGCACTTGCCGTCGCCGGACGCGCGCGGGTTCACCGGCCTGAAGTATTACCGCATCACCGGCGGCGGCGCGGTTGAAAAACAGGTCTATGACCGCGGCGCCGCGTTGCAGGCCGCCGCCGGGCACGCGCAGCATTTTCTCGATTGTCGCGCGGCGCAGGCGCGGCAGATGGCCGGACTGCTGGACCGGCCGCCGCTGGTCGTCGCACCCTACGACGCCGAGCTGTTCGGCCACTGGTGGTATGAAGGGCCGGAGTTTCTGGATTACCTCGCGCGAAAACTGGTTCACGACCAGAACACCATTTCGCTCATCACGCCCGACGAATATCTCGCACGGCATCCGACCAACCAGATGGCCACGCCCAGCGCGTCGAGCTGGGGCGAGGAAGGCTATTTACACGCGTGGCTGAATGAGAAAAATGAGTGGATTGTCCCGCACCTGGAAGTCGCGCAGGAGCGCATGAGCAAGCTCGCGAAAAAATTCCCGAGGGCGACCGGCCTCAAGGCGCGGGCGTTGCGGCAGGCCGCACGCGAACTGCTGCTGGCGCAGTCCAGCGACTGGCCGTTCATCCTGCGCGCCGGCACGAGTCCCGATTACGCGCGCCGCCGCGTGAAGGACCATCTGCTCCGCTTCATCGCGCTGCACGACCAGTTGACCGCCACGGGCGTGGACGAAAAGTGGCTGGCCGAAGCCGAGTCGCGCGACAACCTTTTCCCCGACGTGGACTGGAATTATTGGAAGTAATCACAACCATCCCGCGTCGCGGGGCAGGCCATACCATTTTTGTTCGCGCGGAAACCGGAGCCGGCTGTCACGGCTGCATTTAAGAATTGCCACGCCCGCCCATCCGCTTAAATTGTCCGCATTCAAATGAAAATTGCATTGTCCATTTTGGGGCTGGTGCTGGCTTCCCTGTTGGGCGCGCCGGCGCAGGTCGTCACCGTGCAGGTCACGCTGGAGCAGGAACAATTTCTGCCCGGCGAATCGCTGCCGGCGACGGTGCGCATCGTCAACAACTCCGGCCAGTCGCTGCACCTGGGCGCGGACGCAAGCTGGCTGAAGTTCACCGTGGAATCGGCGGACGGCAACTTCGCGGTGATGAAACTCGCCGACCCGCCGGTGACGGGCGCATTTGATCTGGGTTCATCGGAAGTGGCATCCAAACAGGTGGACCTGACGCCGTATTTCGCGATAACCCACACCGGGCGCTACCGCGTGGCCGCAACGGTTCACATCGCGGAATGGGGCACGGACGTGGCCAGCCCGGCGAAGGGGTTCGACGTCATTGACGGGGCACCGTTGTGGTCGCAGGATTTCGGTGTGCCGGTGCCCGCCGGTGTGACAAACCAACCGCCCGTCATCCGCAAATACATTTTGGAGAAGGCGAATTATCTGCAGAAACAATTGCGGATGTATGTGCTGGTGAGCGACCAGACGGGAACGCGCATCCTCAAGGTGTCAGCCGTCGGGCCGATGGTGTCGTTCAGCCAGCCGGATGCGCAATTGGACAGCGCGAGCAACCTGCACGTGCTCTATCAGGGCGGCGCGCGCGTGTTCATTTACGCGGTGGTGAATCCCGACGGCAACATCACGCAGCAGGAAATTTACGATTACGAGAACTCGCGCCCGCGCCTTGCCGTGAACGCCGCCGGCGACATCGTGGTGAGGGGCGGCGTGCGGCGCGTCAAGCCCGGAGAATTGCCGTCGGTGAGACCGCCGGAGGAAGTGCTACCGCCAACGCCAGCGCCGGCGAAGCCTTGAGGTTAAGCGATCAGTCCATCAAATCCTGCTTCGACAGCACCTGCACCTGCATCGCGTTGACGATGATGCGAACACGGTCGAGCGTCATGTCCCGCGTTTCGCCCAGCATGTAGGATTTTAACTCCACCCGCACGGCCGCAATCGGGTCGCCGTTCCGGTCGTTCAGCGGCATGTCCACCAGCACCGTTCCCTTGCCGTGGCCCATGGAAACCGTGCCGCTCGTGAACGCCTGTTTCTCCGCGTCCGTTCCCGGCTGGCCGGTTTCCGCCTCGTTCTTGCTGGCGAGAATGTGCATCTGGCCGTTGTCATCGGGCGCGTAAATCCGCAGGCCCACGATGCGCGGATATTTTTTCAGGATGTCGCGCACCAGCGCCTGCGCCGGCGGCACGATCGGCGTGTAATCCACCGTCGCGTCGGCAAAATAGCTCACCGCGTCGGACTTCGTCCAGAAACCGATTTTGCCGGCGGAAAAGGAGCTGTCGTTCAGCGTCGGCATCGCGGGTTTGCCGTCGAGCCAGCAGGTGATCTGGTCGCCCAGGCACTGCACGCCCAGCGTGTGCCAGGTGTTGACGGGAATGTCCAGCATCGGGCCGATGGGATCGGAGCGGACGCCGCCCACGACCTTGTAGAAGCGCAGATTGCGGCCCAGCGCGCTCACGCGGAGGACGTAGAAGTTCGAGGCGTTCTGAAAACGGAACACCACGCCCGCCATCTGCTCGGCCACGCCGCCGACGATTTTGAACTGCGTCGTCAGCTTGAAATTTTTGAACGTCTGCCCGTCGTAGATGAACATCGGAAACCGCTCGTCCGTCGGGTCCCGGCTCAACTGCGCGAGCACGGGCCGCCGGGCCGCGGGAGCCGTGGACGTGATTTGCGGCATCAGCGGCGCGAATGCCTGCGGCACATCGTCCGTGACAATTTTCCAGTCGCCGGGCTGGCCCGCGCCGGCGAGGGCATTGTGAAAGTTGGTCGGCGACTGGCCCCCGGCAAAATCGCCGAAGTTGATTTTGATCTCCGCGCCGGAGACGGACACGGCCAGCGCCAGCCACAGTCCGAAAAATGATTTTCGCATCTCGTGCGCAGCGTGACAAAAAAAGGGCCGGGCGACAAGCAAATGCGCCCGGCCATGAATTTTCCGCCGGCGACGGTTACGCCTTCCAGATCATGTCCGCCACCGTCTTGTTGGCGGGAATGAACGGGATGACGTGCGTGCTGTAAGGCGTGATGACGTCGAGGACATAAGGCTCCTTCGCTTCGAGCATCCGCTGGATGGCGGCGTGCAAATCCTTTTTGAACATCACGCGCTCGCATTTGACGCCGAAGGAATTGCAGACGCGGACGTAGTCGGGATAAATCTGCTCCCGGCTGTCGGGGTTGCCGAGATAGGTGTTGCCGCGGTTGCCGGCGTAGAAATTATCCTCCCATTGCACCACCATGCCGAGGTGCTGGTTGTTCAAAATGATGGCCTTGATGGGCAGCTTCTCGACGTGCGCGGTGGCCAGCTCCTGGATGTTCATCAGGAACGAGCCGTCGCCGTCAATGTCAATGACCTCCCGGTCCGGGTGCGCGACCTTGATGCCGAGCGCCGCCGGCAGGCCGAAGCCCATCGAGCCGAGACCGCCGCTGGTGATGAACTGGCGCGGGTGCTCGTATTTGAACCACTGGCCGGCCCACATCTGGTGCTGTCCCACGCCGGTGGTGATGATGGCGTCGCCCTTGGTCAATTCATAGAGCGCCTCGACCACCATTTGCTGCAGGATGACCTGGTTTTCGTGCCCCTGCATGTGGTTTTTCATGTGTTCGCTGCCGGCGATTTCCGGCGTGATGCGATAGGCGAACGGCCCCTTCTTCTTCCACTCGTCAATCTGCGCGAGCCAGGCGGCGCGCTTTTTGTTGAGCGGGCGCTTGGCAAGCATCGCGTTGAGCCGCGTGAGCGCGTCCTTGATGTCGCCGACCACGCAGAGATTCGCGCGGCGGTTTTTGTTCAACTCCGATGCGTCTATGTCCAGGTGGACAATCGTGCCGTTCTTGCAGAATTCCTCGAACTTGCCGGTCACGCGGTCGTCAAACCGCACGCCGAAGGCGAGCATCAAATCCGCGCCGTCCTTGATCTTGACCATCGGGTCGTTGAAGGATTTGCGAAGTTCGTATTCGCCGTTGACGGCCCAGTTCGCGAAGGCCGCGCCGTGCATGCCGAGCCAGCGCAACGAGAGCGGATGCGTTTCCGGGAAGCCGCCGATGCCCATGAGCGTGGTCGTCACGGGAATGTTCGCGGCCTCGGCGAACTTTTTGAGTTCCGCCGCCGCGCCGCTGGAAATGATGCCGCCGCCGCAATAAATCACCGGGCGCTCGGCCTTTTCGAGGAGGCCGATGATTTCGTTGAGCGCCAGTTCATCCGCCTTCAAATCCGGCTGCGTGTAGCCGGGCAGGCCTTTTTTGACCTGCTCCAGCGTCGGCCAGACCGGCTGCGTTTTCATCTGCTGCACGTTTTTCGGCACGTCAATCACCACCGGGCCGGGCCGGCCGGATTGCGCGATGTAAAACGCCTCCTTCACGATGCGCGGAATGTCGTTCACGTCCGTGATGAGGTAGCTGTGCTTCACGATGGGCAGCGTCACGCCGATGATGTCGGTTTCCTGAAACGCGCCGCGGCCGATCATGTTGGTCGTCACCTGGCCGGTGATGGCGATGAGCGGGCAGGAATCGAGGTAGGCGTCGGCGATGGCGGTGACGAGGTTCGTCGCGCCGGGGCCGCTGGTGCTCATGCACACGCCGGCCTTGCCGGTGGATCGGGCATAGCCTTCCGCCGCGAAGCTGCCGCCCTGCTCGTGGCGCGGCAGGATGGTGCGGATTTTGGATTTGGTCAGCGACTGGTGGATTTCCATGCTCGCGCCGCCGGGATAGGCGAAAATGACCTCGACGCCTTCGCGTTCGAGTGCCTGCACAAGGATGTCGCATCCGGCCATGGCCGGGCCGACCTCGGCGCGCGGGGCGGAGGCGGATTTCTTTTTGGTTCCAGCGGTTTCAGTTGTTTTGCTCATTTTTCTTTCAGTTATGGCCGGTGGCGCGGATTAAACAAAAACCCACAGCCGTTGCCAGCCGTGGGTTCTTGTTAAAATTATTTCGATTCAACAAGCGCCAACGGCATCGTCGGCTACAACGACGACGACTGCCAGTTTAACAGCTTGTGAAACGTTTTTCAACATTGCGGTTCCAGTCTAACGAAGTCGCCGGCGCGGTCAAGCCCCGTTTTTAGCCGGTCGGATGGTTTCCAAAAACAGAGCACTTGAACGAACCGATCCGGCAGCATCAGCGTGCAATTTGTCCAGTCATCCATTAGAGTTGCGGGCGCAACCTCAAACGGCGCCGCAAAAAATGTGAGGCTATCGGCAAGATAGGATAAGTTCAGCCCGGCCGCTTGAGATAGATTTCCGCGTCACCACAGCCGCCGGGTTGTTGCCATGAAATTGCGACCTTGGGTTCCACCGGCGGCGTCATTAACATGAGCCATTTGCAAGATGTCCTGCAGTTGCGCGTCCGCTACAGCGAAACGGACCAGATGGGAACGTTTTACAATTCCCGCGCTCTGGAATGGTTCGAATGCGGCCGCACCGAACTCATGCGGCGGCGGCTCGGCATCTCCTATGCCGCGCTGGAGGAGAAAAACGTCTTCCTGCCGCTCGTCGAGGCGCATCTGGAATTTCAGGGCGGCGCGCGCTACGACGATTTGCTGGACATCGCCTCCTCCGTCGAGGTTTCCGGCCGCGCGAAGCTTCGCTTCGACGTTCAAGTTAGCCAGAACGCCGGCGGAAAACCCGTCGTGCGCGGCTACACGGTTCACGCCTTTGCCGATGCCGCCGGAAAACCAATCCGCCCGCCGGCGTGGTTTCTGGAATTGATGCAAAAAGCAGCCGGCCCGGCGGCAGCCTGAATTTTTCACACACTTTGAAATGAGTTCAACCGAACGACAATTATTGAGCGGCGACAGCGCCATCGCCCTGGCCGCGCTGCACGGCGGCGTGGCGCTGGGCACCGGCTATCCCGGCACGCCGTCCACGGAAATTCTCGAATACTTTTCCAAAATCGGCGGCAGGGGCCAGTGGGCGCCGAACGAAAAGGTCGCGCTCGAAGTCGGCATCGGCGTGGCCTACGGCGGCGCGCGGGCGCTGGTCACGATGAAGCACGTTGGCCTGAATGTTGCCGCCGATCCGTTTTTCAGCGCGGCACACACCGGCGTGGTCGGCGCGCTGGTGGTGGTTTCCGCGGACGATCCCGGCATGGCGTCCAGCCAGAACGAGCAGGACAACCGCCGTTATGCCGTCGCCGCCGGGGTGCCGATGGTGGAGCCGTCCGACTCGCAGGAGGCCTACGACATGACGCTCGCGGCCATCGAGATTTCCGAACGCTGGAAAATTCCCGTGCTGTTCCGCGTCACCACGCGCGTCTGCCACACGCAGGCGCCGGTCCAGCCGCGCGCCGCCGCGCTGCCGATGCCGGTGCCGCATTTCGAGCACGACTTGCGCGGACGCAATTTGATTCCCGCCAACGCGCGTCCGGCGCACCGCCGGCTCCGGCAGAAACTTTCCGAAATGACCGAGTGGAGCGAAACCACGCCGCTGAACCACGTTGTTCCCGGCGGCAAAAAACTGGGCATCATCACTTCCGGCGTGTGTTTCATGCACGCGCGCGAAGCCGCGCCGGACGCCAGTTTTCTGAAGCTCGGTTTCACGCATCCGCTGCCGCTGAAAAAAATCGCCGGGTTCGTCCGCAGCGTCGAGCGCTGTGTCGTCATCGAGGAAAATGATCCGTATCTCGCCGATGCCATTCGCGCCGCCGGGCTGAAGGTTGAAAGCAAACCGGAAATGTTCCGCTTCGGCGAATTGAACGTGGACCGCGTGCGGCGAATTCTCGCGCACGACAATTCCCCGGAACCGGCGCGTCCGCCGGGCAAGCCGCCGGAGTTGTGCGACGGCTGCTCGCATCACGTCATTTTTCAGGCGCTGCACAATCTGGATTGCATCGTCGCCGGCGACATCGGCTGTTATGCGCTCGGCGTGCTGCCGCCGTATTCGGCGATGGACTGCTGCGTGTGCATGGGTTCGAGCATCGGCATCGGGCTGGGGCTGCGCCACGTTTTGCCGCCCGCCGAGGCGAAGCGCGTGGTGAGCGTGATTGGCGACAGCACGTTCGTCCACAGCGGCATGACCGGACTGGCCGAGATGATTTACAATCCGCCGCCGACCGGCCACGTTGTCGTGATTCTCGACAACAGCACCACCGCGATGACGGGCCATCAGGAACATCCCGGCACGGGCCGCAAACTCGACCACGCGCCGACAAACAAGGTGGTTTATGAGGATTTGGGCCGCGCGCTGGGCATCGAGAAGGTCCACGTCCTGCCGCTCGGCAAGGACTGCGCGGAATTCCAGAAGCTGCTGCAGGATTCGCTGGCCAGCGAAAAGCTGGTGCTCATCGTCGCGCGCCGGCCGTGCGTGCTCGCCGCGAAAAACATCCGCGAATACGACAAATGCGCGACCTGCGCGACGGCACAGGAGGTTTTGGCAAAATGAAAAAAACGGTCAACGTCGTCATCGCCGGCCTCGGCGGACAAGGCGTCATCAAGGCTTCGGACATTTTGTCCGAGGCGGCGTTCCGCTCCGGCTTCGAGGTCAAGAAAAGCGAGATCCACGGCATGAGCCAGCGCGGCGGCTCGGTAACGAGCGACGTGCGGTTCGGCCCGCAGGTTTTAAGCCCGATGATTTCGCCGGGCGAGGCGGATTTTCTCGTCGTGCTCGCGCCGGATCAAATTGAGGTCAACCGCGGCCAGTTGCGCGGCGGCGGCGTGCTCATCGCGCCGGACCTGGTTGACCCCGCGAAACTTTCCAACCGCAAAAGTTTCAACATCGCCCTGCTCGGCGCGTTGAGCACGCACCTGGAAATCAGCGGGGAACAATGGCGCTCGGCCATCCACGCCTGCCTGCCGAAAAAACTGCACGCGGCCAACGAACAGGCCTTTGCCGAAGGCCGCCGCGCCGCCGCGACCCAGCTTCAGCCATGAAAAAAAATCCTTCAGCCGGTTTCCATCCGGTCAGCACGCCGGATTTTCTGCCGCACGAACAATTGCAGTCGCTGCAATTGCAGCGGTTAAAAGCCATCGTCCACCGCGCCTACGATCACGTTGCGCTGTTTCGCAAGCGGCTGAACGACGCCGGGCTGACGCCGGAGGACGTGCGCTCGCTGGCCGACATCACGAAGCTGCCGTTCACGGTGAAGACGGACTTGCGCGACACCTACCCGTTCGGCCTGTTTGCCAGCCCGATGAAGGATATTGTGCGCCTGCACGCCTCGACGGGCACGACGGGCAAGCCCATCGTCGTGGCCTACACCAAGGAAGATATTGATGTCTGGTCGAACGTGATCATGCGCAGTTTCGCGGCGTGCGGATTGCACGCGGGCGACGTGATTCAAAACGCCTACGGCTACGGGCTGTTCACCGGCGGACTCGGCGCGCATTACGGCGCGGAGGCGCTCGGCGCGACGGTGATTCCCATTTCCGGCGGCAACACGCAGCGGCAGTTGATGGTGATGAAGGATTTCGGCGCGACGGCGATCTGCTGCACGCCGAGTTATTTTCTGCACATCATCGAACAGGCACCGGAACTCGGCGTGAAGCTCAAGGAACTACCGTTGCGCGCCGGCGTCTTCGGCGCGGAGCCGTGGACGGAAGCCATGCGCCGCCGCATCGAGGCGGAAAGCGGCATCAAGGCCTACGACATTTACGGCCTGTCGGAAATCATCGGCCCCGGCGTGGCGATGGAATGCCAGTGCCAGGCCGGTCCGCACATTTTTGAGGACTGGTTTTACCCTGAAATCATTGACCTCAAAACGCTCAAGCCGCTGCCGGACGGCGAGGAGGGCGAACTGGTTTTGACGACGCTCGGCAAGCAGGCGATGCCGATGATCCGTTATCGCACGCGCGACATCACGACGCTGACCTCGGAAAAATGCGAATGCGGCCGCACGCTGCGCCGCATCCAGCGGATCGGCCGCCGCAGCGACGACATGTTCATCATCCGCGGCGTGAATGTTTATCCGTCGCAGATCGAAACGGCGCTGCTGAAAGTCGAGGGGACGCTGCCGCATTATCAAATCATTCTGACGCGGGAAAAAGGGCTGGACGAAGTCGAAGTGCAAGTCGAGGTGACGAAGGAGGTTTTCGGCGACACCGTCGGTGCGCTGGAACAGGTGCAGCGGAACCTCGGCCACAGCATCGAGTCGCTGACCGGCCTGCGCATGAAGGTGCGGATGGTGCAGCCGCAGACCATCCAGCGCAGCGAAGGCAAGGCGAAGCGGGTCATTGACCAGCGCAAAATGTGATCGGAGGCAATTATGAAACTGAAACAACTCTCCCTGTTCCTCGAAAACCGGCCCGGCGCGTTGAGCCGTCCCATGCGGCTGCTGGCCAAGGCCGGGTTCAACATCCTGACGCTCTCCATCGCCGACGCCAACCAGTTCGGCATCCTGCGCCTGATTCTGCGCGACTGGGAAAAGGCCAAAAAGCTGCTGGAGAAAAACGGCTTCGTCGTCAAGGTCACGGACATGGTCGCGGTCGAAGTGCCCGACCAGCCCGGCGGCTTGGCGAAGATTCTGGACGCGGTGGAAAAGGCGGGCCTCAACGTCGAGTTCATGTATGCCTTCACCGAAAAGCGGGAGAACAAGGGAATCCTCGTCTTCCGTTTTGACGACCCGGACCGCGCCATCCAGATTTTGCAGCAGCGCAAGGTGAACGTCGTCGCCAGCGTGGAATTGCTTAAACAGGAGGCGGCATGAATCTGAACGAAGACGAACTCAAGCGCATTTTCAAAACCGACCGCTACGCCGAGCTGTCCAACATCGAGCTGCTCACCGCCGCGCCCGGCCACGCGACGGCCAGGATGACACTGCACCCGCATCATTTGAACGCGCTCAAGACCGTTCAGGGCGGTGCGATTTTCACGCTGGCGGATTTCACATTTGCCGTGGCCTGCAATTCCCACGGCACGATGGCTGTGGCGCTCAACGTCAGCATCACCTTCATGAAGGCTGCCACCACCGGCACGCTCTGGGCCGAGGCGCGCGAGATTTCCAAAAACTTCAAGGTCGGCTCCTACACCGTCGAGGTGAAGGACGACGCCGGCGACTTGGTCGCGCAGTTTCAGGGACTGGCCTACCGCAAGAAGGACAAACTGCCGGTTTGATCGCGCGATGCCGGCGGCGGAGTTGTGTCAGCGCTGTTTCTGCTCGACCTCGGCGATATATTTCCGCGTGGCGGGCGGCAGGTCATGCCAGATTTTGATGGCAATCAGTGTTCCGATGATGGCGAAGGGCATAACGAAAAGCGGCAGCCATTGCCAGTTCGCATCCTTGGACGCCAGCAAAAAACCGAGGCCGAAGGATTGGATGCCACTGCCGAGGTAGGCAAAGCCGTTCACGATGCCCATGCTCGTCGCCGTCGCCTTGCGCCCGCCGAAATCCGTCGCCGCCGTGCCGGACATCAGCGACGTAATGCCGATGGACGCCATGACGATGAACACCGCCGCCCAGCCCACCAAGAGCGGACTGGAGGACAGGAACACGGACATCAGCAACGCCATGACCAGGACGAAGCCGCACAGCATCGCCGTGGGCGGTCCGCGGCGGGATTGAAACCATCTGTCGGAAATCAACCCGCCGGAAAATCCGCCGACAATCCCGAACACGCAGGTGAACCAGCCCCAGTGCTGCGACAAAAATTCCGCGCCCGGCTGTTTCACCTCGCCGGCAAAAATGGAATACCACTGCGTCATGCTGTAACGGAAGACGCCGCCCGTCAGCTCGACACACGCCACCAGCAGCATCAGCTTGCTGGCGAACACTTTTTTCAGCAGATCCATCACGGAGAATTCCACGTGCATCTGGCCGGAAGAGGCGTCGCAGGTGTCGAAGCGCGGGAAGCCCGCCTCCTCCGGCGAATCCTTGATGAGCCACCAGTCGAACAGCGCCCAGAAAATCAAAATGACGGCCGGAATGTAAAAGATTGACCACGTTGCATCCATCGGCGGGCCGGCGGACGCGAAGATTTTGTGGAGCAGCCCGGTTGAATCCGCCTTCGTCATGGCGATGATCGAGCCGCCCCAGTCGAACGCAAAATAGACGCCGATGGAAATCAGCGACCCGAAAATCGCGCCGAAAACGCCGCGTTCGCGCACGTGAAACCAATACGCCTTGACCTTGATGATGGACATTGAGCCGAAGCTCTGGAAATACATGTTGACGGCATAAAGCAGCGAGAAGCTGGCGACGAGGTTCACCTTCAGGTGTCTGGCGACGATGAGCCACGTCAGGACGCCGAGCGCGACATTGGCCAGCGAAGCGCCGACGGCGGAAACGAGCATCCCGCGTTTCCCGCCCAGCTTCTTGTCAATCAGCGGGCCGTTGACCAGGAACGACAGCGCATAAACCCACGTGCCCACGCCGAAAATGATTCCGAGGTCGGACTTCGACATCAGCGTTCCCAGCGCGCCCTTGGCAACGATGACATTGTAGCGGCCCATGCACAAAAATGCGTAGGTCATCCCCAGCGGAAACCAGTTGATGAAGCGGCGCATCATGAACCAGCGCCCATGCCGCAGGGGATTGCTGACGAAATACACGACCACAACCGCCAGCAAACAAATGGCAATTGTAACCGGATAAAGAAAATCTGGAATCATTCCGTTCCAGCGAAGCAAACCAGAGCCGCGCGCGCCGGTCAAAGGATTTCAGGTGACAAAAAAGCCGCGGAAAGATTTCCGCGGCTTGTCGAAAACTTGCAATTGAAACTAATCGGCCTTTTCCTTCTTCTCGGCCTTCGGGGCCTTGGCAGTCTTGGCGGCCTTCTTGACCTTGTCGGCGTAGGATTTTTTCTCGCCGGTGGCTGCTGCTTTCACGGGCTTTTCGGCCTCGGCTTCGGACTTCGCATGGGCGCGCTTTTCGGTCCGGGGCTTTTCAGCCTTGGCATCCTCGGCGCCCGGCGCGGCTTCCGGCGCGGGCGTGAGGCTTTCGATGCGCACCTTGAGCGTGCCCTTGACCTCGGGATGAAGGTGCAGCTCGATTTCAAATTCGCCGGTCGCGCGGAGGGCGTGTTCGAGATGGATTTTCTTCTTGTCGAGCACGATATCGAACTGGTGCTTCAACTCGTCGGCGATCATGCCGGCGGTCACGGAGCCGAACATCTTGCCGTCCTCGCCGGCCTTGACCTTGATGACGCAGGTGAGCTTGGAAACGCCCTTGGCAAGCTCGCTCATGGTGTTGAATTCGTGGGCTTCGCGCTCGGCCCGGCGCTGGCGCAGCGCCTCAATTTGGCGCTTGTTGGATTGCGTCAGCGGCACCGCGAGCCGTTGAGGAAACAGGTAGTTGCGCGCGTAACCGGAAGCGACTTTCACCTGGTCGGATTCGCCGCCGAGGCCAACGATGTTGTGCGTGAGGATGACTTCAGTCTTCATAAAATGAACGGATAAAAATAAAAATGCTTCGTTGAAAATCAGAAGGGAACATCGTCACCTTCGTGGGGCGCATCGGCCTCGGCGTCGGGTGCGGGCGCGGGCGCGGGCGCGGAACCGGCTGCGGGCGCGGGTCGCGCTGCCGGCGCGCCGCCGCCGTCACCGCGATTGGAGTCAATGAACGAAAAGCTTTCAAGGACGACCTTGAGCTTGCTTTGCTTCTGCTTGGTGTTTTTGTCCTCCCAGGTATCCTGTTTGAGCCGGCCTTCGACGAGCAGCGGACGGCCTTTTTTCATGTATTGCGAAATGACCTCGGCCTGTCGTCCCCAGACGTCAACGTCAACGAAGCTGACCTCCTCCTTCTTCTCGCCGCCTTCGCCGCTGGTATAGACGCGGTTGACGGCCAGCGTGATGCGCGCGACCGCCGTGCCCTTGGGCGTATAGCGCAACTCGGGATCTCGCGTGAGATTTCCGGCAAGGATGACTTTATTAAAGCTGGCCATGCGGCCTCCGGGGTTGGGGTTTATTTCGCGGGTTTGGGCGCCGGCGACAGCGTGAACATCACACGGAAAACTTCCTCGTTCAGGGCGAACTTGTGCCGCAACAGCGCGATGATCGCCGGTGTGCCGGTGAAAATGACGTTTGCATAAAAGCCGGCGCTGTGCTTGTTGTCGGCCACGCGCGCGAAACTTTTCTTGTCCATTTTCTGGACCGTCTCAACGACGCCGCCCGCCGCCGTGATTTCCGCGGAAATCTTGTCGAGCGCGTCCTTGACGCCTTCTTCGCGTCCCGCCAGGTTCAAGATGAACAGACCTTCGTATCGTTTCATTTGTTTCAAATTATTCCACTGTTGAATTATCGAATCGCAATCCGGTCCAGCGACTCAACTTTTTGACGGCTCAACGCTTCCGTTGAACCGGTTCATTGCCTTTTCAATCCCGTCGTCCAGCCAGCATTCCGCCTGGTTGGCCGCCCAGACCAAAACTTTTTCCATCAGCATACCCTCATCCGCATCGAATCGGGACAACACATAATCTGTGATTTCCCGCGCGCCGGCCGCCCGGCCAATGCCGATCCGCAACCGCGCGAACCCGCGCGTGGCCAAGTGCTGCTCGATGGACTCCAGCCCGTGATGCCCGCCGCTGCTGCCACCGGCACGCAGCCGGATTTCACCCAGCGGCAAATCCGCATCGTCCACCGCCACCAGCAGCCGGTTCAACGGCAACTGATAAAAATTCTTCAACGCGCCGACCGCCTCGCCGCTCAAATTCATGAACGTCTGCGGCTGGCAGAGCAAAACACGCCGGCCATCCTGTTCGCTTTTGGCGATTCGCGCGCCGAACTTGCGTTCGTTCTTCCAGTCCGCCTTCCAGCATGACGCCAGCTTTTCAACCAGCAAAAACCCGGCGTTGTGGCGCGTCTTCGCGTATTCCGCACCCGGGTTGCCCAAACCGACGATGAGATGCAAATTCTCCATGCGCGGCACGGGCGCGGCGGCCCCCACAGGCGGCCGCCGTCAAAATTATTTCTTCTTCTCGGCCGGTTTTTTCCCGGCGGACTTGTCGGCGGCGGCTGGCGCCTTGGCGGCACCGGGGGCCTTTTCCGCGCCTTTTGCCGGGGCCTTTTCGCCCTTCGCCGGAGCCTTTTCGCCCTTTGCGGGAGCGGCACCTTCCTCGCCTTCTTCCTTCTTTTCCTTGATCATCTCGACATCGCCCGCCGTCGCAGCCTCGGCCGCCGTAGGCGCCACGACTTCTTCCTCGGCGCGCGGCACTGCCACGGAGACAACCGCAATGCTCTTCTCTCCGAGAATCTGCACACCCGCTGGCGCCTTGATTTCGCCAATGTGAATGGCCTTGCCCAGTTCAAGCGGGCTGACGTCAACGACAATCTGCTCCGGCAAATCCTTGGGCAGGCAGCGGACTTTGAGCTTGAACAGGATGTGTTCGAGCACGCCGCCGCTGTTCTTGACGCCGGCGGCCTCGCCGACAGTTTCCAGCGGCACATGGACGGTGATTTTTTCGGTTTCGGCGACCTCGTGGAAATCCACATGCAGCACCTTGCCGTCGAGCGGATGATGCTGGATTTCCTGCACGAGTGCGAGCCGCTTGGCGCGCGCATCGTTCTCCACGGACAAATCCACGAGCAGATTCTCCGAGGCGGAACGGTGCATCAAATCCTCGAATTCCTTCGCGTTGACTTCGAGGTTTTGCGGCTTGGCCTGGCGGCCATAAATGACGGCGGGCACACGGCCCGTTCCGCGCAGCTTTTTGACTTCGCCCCGGCGCACTTGCGTGCGGGGATACGCTTTGATCGGCACTGTTTTCATGTTTCTAAAATTAAATTGTCCTGGCGGGACGTCATTCCATGACCGCCAAAGAGCGGGAAAGCATATCAATTGGTGCCAATACGTCAACAGCAGATTTCAACTAATTAAAACCCTGTCGCCACCATGCATTCGAATCGAATGCTGATTGGAAACGGCGAGTTCTGCAATTCACGGGGGCGGGCGCTTCTGGGTTTCGGTTTGGCGGGTCTGAAAGTTTGCCGGGAATCGGGGAACCTGCTCCATCACTAGGGAGCTAATCTGATTCGTCGAAGATGACCATGAGGGAATAAATGTGTAGATCCCGGCGGGAGTCGTTCCACCTGATTTACCCCAGATCGAATAAATCGTGTTATCTTCGCTGTTTACGATAAAGAGCCAAGTTATTACGTTTCCACTCCACCAGAATTCGCCGGGACAATCATACAGCCCAAGAGAAACCCCTCCACCAGACGAATCCGCTATAGTCTTATTGTCAATGCTGAATGAAGGCATGGAACTAACCCACCACTGATTGTCCGGCATCGGCAAGACATCCACAACGCCGTTCCACGGTGGAGCAGACGATCCTGGTCCGTCGGTTATGATCATGCCATCATAATAACCGGCGATTCGGAAGGCATAAAAGGCACTGGTTGGGTCGGCTGACGGACACGATAACCCGGGTGCTGGCTGGAAATTTTGGGCCGCAATCGCCATCCCGGTGTCAACGGGATCCGAGGCTGCACCGCCAGTGGTTCCGATGGTGCCCTGATAAACGAGGGTGTAACTCTCCGCGCTTGCCAGTGGATAGAAAACCGCAATGATTGAATTGCCGGACGCAAGGGCGCGGGTATAACCGGAGAAAAAATTGGTGCCGGTCAATTCGGTGCGAACGCCGTTCGTATCAAAATAGAGATGGAACGAGCCGCCCTGGAAATCCTGGCTGGAAGTGTTCGTGATATAAAGGCCATACGTTCCATCTGGAAGATTCGTTATGCCCAAGCCCAAAGTGCCGCGAAAGTAGTAATCCAAAAGTCCCGCGCTGTATTTGACCGCTTTGGGAATGAAAATGTTATGGTAATTTGAAAGAACATTGGGGTCGTTGATGGTCATCATCCCGAAAGAGGGGAATTTGTCGCCGAAATAAGTGAAACGGCTGATATCGGGATAAGTCACTCCATCCCCGGTTTTGTTGACATAAATGGCTTGGCCTTGCTGGCCGTTCTTAAGAGTTAAGGTTTGGATGCCGGAAGGCAAATTCGCTATTTTTTGAGGATAGTCAGTGCTCATGTTGCGCGAAGGATAGGGATAATACTCTATATCGCCCGGCTGGTAGTATTCTGCATACAAGTGGCGCGCACCTAGAAAATTGCCATTACACCATTCGGCCAAACCAAGCTGCGCCCAGCCGTTTTCTGCATTATTCAAGGCGGTGGAGCTTCCGTTGTATAAATGCCTGTCCCAAAAATCTTCCAGCTTTGTGAAATTGGCTCCTCGCCAATCCAACACGCCGTGCTGATAATTTAGATTTGTAACATTCGCTGAACCATATTCTTCAATCGGACTCTGCCAAGGAGTATTGACCAAGTGCTGCTCGTTACGAACGTGCTGCGGCTGGCTAGTGTCTTGCAATAAGTGCATCACTTGGCCGACATCTCTAAACATATTGGCTAGGGCCGTGAAACGGTCAGATTGGTTGGTCGCCGTCAGGCCAAGCCATTCCTTGTTACGAGCATTTTGCCACGACCGCGTATTCATTGTATTTACGTTGGGAAGAGGCAAATAAATATTCAAGCCGGGGCAATTAGAAATTGAAGCCCAAACAAATGAGTTGTTGCCTATAATTATGCGAATATCGGGGGGATAGTCTGAAAGCCCCTTGCCGTAAGTCGTATCCAAAGGATCATAAAAATGATTGTATGACCTAATCCCGCCTTCGTCTATATTAAAGGCATCTTCCCTCCAACTACCATCGACCATGGAATTGGTCGCGTCCACAAACGGTAAATCAGAAGAAATCAAATCAAAGAAACTCGCATATCCTGAAGAAGCGCCGAGTGCAGATTCCGCAGCATTTATCGTAATTGCTCTATGAACTGGTGCGTCGTGGCTGAACATTGTGGAAGCAGACAGCACAAGCCCGAAGATCAGGATAGGCTTCAATTTGGATAGGGTATTCATAATTGCCTTAACTCATATAGTGACCTGCGACGTATTTAATTATCCGTATTCGTTTGTTTTCTTTATCGTAAATTAGAATGTGCGCCCATTCAGTTCCCTTTAGAAGTATTGTAATTCTGACTGCATGCTGCCCCCCGTCTTCAAAAAAGAAAATACCGCCAACGTATTTCATTTCTTTGGGTGTCAATTCGCTGATGTAGGCGTGATAGTCATCACTAATTGCTTTGTTGGAATCAAGATTATTTAGGCTGGAGAAACGCCAACCCGCCAATGGGTCAGGATGATTCATATACCATGTGACGCATCCAGACACCAAAGTGAATGCCGTTAATAAAAAAAAGAGTTTGATTTGCGTTTTCATAAGTCACCTTTCATTTGCTTTGATTCTAGAGTTGGTTACATAGGTCCGGCAAATTCCATCGCCAAAAAGATCGGAAGTTGAAATGGAAAAGTAACAATATCGGCAATGATTGCCACCGGCAATAAACCGTAGTAGCCTGGATGTTCGGTGCATACTCTTGAAACCATAATGGGATCGACGGTTACAATCGTAAAAGACCGCTTTACAGAGGTATCAATATAGGTGAACTCAATCGGGTTGGTTTTTGTCAGATATACGGTCTGCGTTGAATTGGACAATAGTAAAAAATCAGAACAATGATCTGCGGCATATCCTTGGGCAACTAAAGTCGCACCTACTGGGATACAATCACTTTCTAAATTATGCGGCCATGTCCAATTTGAGTGAACTGTGCTTCCAGCTACATGTATTGTTGCATAAGTAATTAAACGCACTCTAAACAAAGGGTTTGTTTTGTCTGCGGGCGGCACGTTTTGAAACAAAATATTAGAAGCTGTCTGTGAAAAGTGTGGGGTTTCCACATCATAATAGTTTGTTGTGCACATGATTCCGGCTTTGGTAAAGCCCGGCTGATTTTGGACATTTGTCTGGATTTGTTTCAAGGGAATGGTCAACGCAAAATAGTTTCGCATCGAATTGGTTAAATCTTTTTCAAAAAAGATACACAGTTGATCATCCTTGTTGATACCTGCCTTTTCAATTTTATCAGCCGAACAATAAAAACGTGTTTCCACCGTATGCCTGTTAGCCTTTTGAGTGACCCTAAATGAAAAACAACCAGATAGGAACGGCAGAAGCGAAACCAACGCAAGATATGCGATTAGTTTTGAACCATTTTGAAATTCTAGTGAGCAAGATATGGTTTTCATAATTTAGAACTCCAAGATTTTCCACACGCCGTTTTCTTTCACGAATTCCACGGGGAAAGTGATTACGTGTCCGTCAATCATGTTCGTGAAATAATACTCGGCTTGGTCGTTATTGATGTAAACCGGCGTCAATGCTCCAATTTCATTGATGGCCGCAATGACATTGTTTATTCCAATAAAAGAGAAAGCTTGCTTGTAGCTATCTGCCGTGTCGCTACAGAAACTGGAAATTGCGCCGGGAATATCCCCGGCGGTAATTCGATTTGTCATGCTATTCCAAGCGAGTGTCGGGTCGTCGCTTGGAAATCCATAAAGAAGCACCCGGTTGTTGCCGGTGTCGGCCACATAAAACATTTCGTTCGTCAAACTGTCCACGGCGGCAACGGCGGCAGGTTGGTTGAAGCTGGTCGAAAGCACAAACCGAATATCGGAAGTTGTAAAGCCATAAACTCCGTTTGCCAAAGGATTAAAGCATTGGATGCGATTGTTGGCGGTGTCTGCCACGTAAATACCGCGGTTGTTGACATTGACGTTGGCTGGAGTATTAAATTGGCCAAATGCCGTCCCACTCGTTCCACTCACGCCTTCAATCTCGGAGCCTTGCGCCAGCACAATCCGGTTGTTTCCCGAATCGGCAATGTAGAGGTTGCCAACGCTGTCATAAGTCAATCCTTCCGGCGCATTGAATTGGCCAACATCGCTGCCAGATGAGCCAAAGGAAGCTAAAAAGTTTCCGCTCGAATCAAACTGCTGAATGTAATTGTTGCCTGAATCCGACACGGAAATGGTCCCGCCATCCGGGCTAACCGCGACATCAAACGGGGCATTAAATGTGCCAGGGTCGCTGCCGGAACTATCATCGCCATTTCCGATGTAGCCACCATTGCCGAACGTAGCGTCAGCGGCGAACGTCGTGTTTGTAGGATTAAATTTCCAGACTTGATTGTCGCCGTTCATCGCCACATAAACGTTGCCCGCCGCATCCACATCCAAACCTGATGGACTTGTGCCAATGCCGGTCAAAGAACGGACAACATTTCCGCTGGTGTCAAATTCAGTGATAGTCGCGGTGCTGCCGGACAACACATAAAGGCTTTTGCCATCCCATTTGAGATCAACCGGGTCGGGAACGCTGATGGTGGAAGGCGAAAACGGCGCTTGTCCAACATTGTTCGGGGCCATGTTGTTGGTGTAATCATTAAGCAAGGTGTTGCCGTTGGCGTCGAGACTGCTGTCCGACAAATTCACCGTCCCGTAGTATTTCCAAAACCACCACTCGGGAGTTCTGTTACCGCCGGATGTAACGCCCGTCCAATCGCGCGCCCAGACAAACAGCGAATCCGTTCTATCGAGCACCGGAATGGTGAAGGGCATGGAATTGGTGTCCGTCGGCCATAGCTCCTGTTCAATGTTCCAACTGGCGTCCGACAAATTGGTCTTGCTCCACACTTCATAAACCGCGTCAGTGGCACCATGGAGATTTAGGTAAGCAATGCCATTTGAGACATTCGTGAGCGTCAGCCACAGGCCGTTTGTCGGAAGGATGTAATTAAAACTATCGGAATAAAACCCGCTGGTTCCATCACTTCCGCCGCCAAAAGCGGGAAGATCCATGCTCACCCTGCTTCCTGCCGTCGTTTGTATTTGCGCGCCTGCCACAGTCGTTTGAACCCGCGTAATCACATTTACCACCGCAGTTGCTTGCGCTTCTAAAGCAGCCAGACTGGTGTTGTTGCCAGCCAGTCGGCCGGTTTGAGGCATATTCAAAGTTGCCTGACTGCCAACAGTGCCATCCACCAAGAATATCCCGTTGGCGAGGCTGTAAACGGGCAGATTCGGATCGAGGGGCGGACAGGGGTAAGGCGGGATGGTTCCGCCATTAGGTCCCGGCAAGGCTACCCAAAATGTTCCGCTGCGTGGCACTTTATCTGGCGGCACCAATGCCAATCCTTGTGCGTCTGCTGCAAGCTGAACCATAGAATCGGGCGTTGCCGATCGAACCGGCGCTAAGCTCCCACTGAAACTGCCGCCCACAGCGGTTTGCGCATGGAGAAAATGCAGGCTCGTCACCAGACTGCCGGTGATTAATATCCCGATAAGGGAATTTCTGATTGATTTCATGGTTCCGTTTCTTTGCGGGGTGCTCTGTCCTGGAATTGAAGGGGCGCGAACTCAACGCACCCCAGTTGCAGGCACCGCCAAGCGCCCTCCACAGAAGTCCGCCAAGCCGCGCCCGATTGGCGCGTGCTTGGTCGGTCCTGTGAAAATGAAACTGGCGGTTTCGCAACTGAACCGTAGCCAAAGCTACGCAAATTTGGTTTTGTGTTTTATTTATCTACATTTGTTCTGAACTGATGTGTTTATTTCTACTCCCGCCGGATTTTTACCGCAAGGTTTATTTTCCGGCGGCGGCAGCGACGGCCTTGGTCGCGCGGCGTTTGCGTTCGCTGGTGCGTTTGCCGCCTGCCTTCTCGTATTCGTCGCTGTCCTCGCCGAATTTCGAGGCGACGCCCTTGAGCATCCGCGTGGACAATTGATCCAGCTTCTTCTCATTGGCCTTGATGTCCGTCAGGGCGGTGTCCAAGTTTGAGAGGCCGGTGTTGTAACCATCCACGTTGTCTTCGTGCGCCGTGATGGCAGCGTTATAGCTGTCGAGCGTGAGGCCATTTCCCAAGTCCAGCTTCGGGTCAATGGCGGTGAGGGCGGCGGCGCGTTTGAGCGCGCGTGCCACGGCTGGTGATTTTTTCTTTTTGCGTGCCATAGTTTTTTAGTTCTCCAATCAGCCATTGGTTTTCATTCTGTTTGTTTGGTTTGGAAGGGTGACTGATGACCTTTCCCAACATTTGCAGCATAGCAAAGCGGCGGGTCAATAAGTCAATGGGACGGAGACGATTTAAGCGGCGCAAATGCTTTGGTTAAGGCTTGTTTAATCCGCGCGGTTGCCAGCTTTGTCCGCGCCGTCGCACAAAGGGGTCTGGCGGCAGTGGAAAGAATTCATGCTGTCGTGCCAATGGCTTTTGCCGAAGCGGGAACGACTTTTGCGACAAGAAGAACAATTCCCGCCGGAGCGCGAACAGGTTTGACAAACGCACGAATTGATCTTGTTCAAGCGCGAGCCGTTGGCGTGACGGCGGGAACGGGTTTTACGACCATACGAATCATTCGCACGACAATGCAAATCGTTCACGTTTGAGCACGAAGAATTCGTGCGAAAGCAAAAACAGTTTGCCGCGACTGGCAAATGACTGAATTTGAAGCAGTTATCTGATTGCTAACTTGTGCGCCCGCCCTTGAACTCAAACAACGAATTCACGGACGAATTGCTGTGAATCCGTTTGATCGCTTCACCCAAAAGTCCCGCCACCGACAGCGTGACAATCTTCACACCGTCAATGGGCGGGCGTTGGACTGTATCAGTTGTAATCAATTCGTCAATCACTGATTTTCGCAATCTTTCGACGCCGATATCGCTCAAAATGGCGTGGGAGACGCAGGCCAGTATCTTCTTCGCGCCCTTTTCCTTCAGCAGTATCGCCGCCTGCGTCAGTGTGCCCGCCGTTTCCGTCAAGTCGTCCACCAGCAGGATGTTTTTGCCCTTGATGTCGCCAATGAGGGCCATGGACTCGACTTCCGTGGCGCTTTTGCGCCGCTTGGCCACAATGGCCAGCCCCACCCCGAGCGTTTGCGAATATGCGTGCGCCATTTTCAACCCGCCGATGTCCGGGCTCACCACCACCAGGTCCGGCAATTTCTTCTTCCGCAAATACTCATACATCACCGGCGCGGCGTAGAGATGATCCACCGGGATGTCAAAAAATCCCTGAATCTGCTGCGCGTGCAAATCCATCGCCAGGAGGCGGTTCGCGCCCGCCGCCACCAGAAGGTTCGCCACCAGCTTGGCCGTGATGGGCACCCGCGGTTGGTCCTTGCGATCCTGCCGGGCGTAACCGTAAAACGGCATCACCGCCGTGATGCGCTTGGCGCTCGCCCGCCGCAGCGCGTCAATCATGATGAACAGCTCCATCAGATTGTGGTTCGTCGGCGGCGACGTCGACTGGATGATGAAAACATCCTCGCCGCGCACGTTGTCCTCGATCTTCACGAACGTCTCGCCGTCGGGAAAGGGAGTGATGCCGCACCGGCCCATTTCGATGCCGATGGACTTGCAGATGGCCCGGGCCAGAGGTGCGTTTGCTGTGCCGCTGAAAATTTTCACTTTTGTTAAATTCTGGTTAAAAAGAAAAACCGCCGCAATCGGCGGATGGATTTCGCGGGATGACTTTAGCAACGAACGAACTTGGCGCAAGCGAATTTGCGCGCTAATCTGGGCCATGCGTTATCGGATTCTCGGCAAAACCGGCCTGCGCGCCTCCGTCATCGGCGCCGGCACCTGGCAGTTCGGCGGCGAATGGGGCGTCAATTTCACCCAGCCGCAGGTGGACGCCATTCTCGACGCGGCGGCGGATTGCGGCATCAACCTTGTTGACACCGCCGAATGTTACGGCCCGGATCACCTTTCGGAAAAACTGGTCGGCGACTACCTGTCGCGCCGCGACCGCTCGCGCTGGATCGTGGCGACCAAGTTCGGCCACCACTTCAACAGCTTTCTCAACCGCACGGACGATTTTTCCCCGGACGGCGTGCGCGCCCAGCTCGAAGCCTCGCTCAAGGCGCTGCGCGTCGAGGCGATTGACCTGTATCAATTCCACTCCGGCTCGGACGTGCTTTTTCAGAACGAAAAACTCTGGACGATGCTCGCGGAACAAAAGCGCGCCGGCAAAATCCGTCACCTCGGCGTTTCCATCATGCAAAAGGGCAGCGAGCTTCAGGCGCGCGAAGCCGCGAAGCGCGGCGCGGAGACGTTGCAGGTGTTTTACAACCGCCTGGATCGCCGGCCGGAACAGCTTTATTTCCAGCACGCGCGGGAAAACCATCTCGGCATCATCGGCCGCGTGCCACTCGCCAGCGGATTGCTCACCGGCAAATACAAATCCGGCGCGATCTTCCCCGCCAACGACGTGCGCTCGGCAGTTGACGCGGAAAAAATGAAGCGCGATCTCGCCGAGGTTGAACGCCTGCAAAAAGAGGAAGCGCCCGCCGGCGTCCCGATGGCGAAGTGGGCGATGGCGTGGTGCCTGCGGGACCCGCTTGTTTCCTCGGTGATTTGCGGCTGCAAAAATCCCGAACAGGTCCGGGCCAACGCCAGTGCGGCGGAGCTGTTGGCGGAATAATTTTCTTTTCCGCCCGGCGATTTGCCGCTTCAATCCGGGAAAGTGCGATGAACATCCAGAAACCATCGGCAAATCCTTCCAACTGGGGAAAATCCTTTTTGTGGCTGGCGCTGGCGGTGGTGTGCTTTCACGCGGCTTACACTTCAATCCATTTCCCGGCCGCCGGGCTGCTGATTTTCGGCTATGCCTGCGGCCTAGTCCGGCTGGCCGACCAGCCAACCGTCCGCCGCGCATTTTATTTCGGGCTGGCGGCGGGATTTCTCTGCTACGCGCCGCAACTATCCTTCTTCTGGAACATTTTTGGCGAGGCGGCAATCGTGCTTTGGCTGATCCTTTCGTTTTGGGTCGGGCTGTTCGCGGCGATCGCCTGCGGCTGCATCCGACGGTGGGGAAAAGTCAAAGCCGCGTGGCTGATCCCGATTGTCTGGACGGGCATCGAATACTTCCGCAGCGAACTCTACTACCTGAAATTTTCGTGGCTGAATGTCGGGTATGCTTACCCCAACTTTCAAATTGCACCGTTCGTCACTCTTGGGATGTATGGCGTTGGATTTATATTTTCCTCTGCGGCCGTAATGTTGGCGTTCAGAAATTCATTCAGAAAACTCCACTTAAAAGGTGCATGCTTGGCTCTCTTGCTTTTGATTCCGCTGGCTTGGCTGTTTCAACTCGATTCTGCAATGAGGGTTTACGCTTACAAGGCAAATCATCAACCGCTCTCCATCGTCGGCGTGCAGATGGAATTCCCGCCTCAAAATGCGATTCCCAAAATGCTGGATCAAGCCCTCGCCAAAAACACCAACGCGCCGATTTTCGTCTTGAGCGAATACACGCTCGACGGCCCGGTGCCGGACTCGCTGAAAAACTGGTGCCGCGAACACTCGCGTTATCTGGTCGTCGGCGGTGAAGACCCGGCGGGCACGAGTAATTATTACAACACCGCCTTCGTCGTCGGCACGAATGGCGACATCGTTTTCAAGCAGGCCAAGAGCGTGCCCATCCAGTTTTTCAAGGACGGCCTGCCAGCGCAGGAACAGAAAGTCTGGAATTCGCCGTGGGGTAAAATCGGCATCTGCATCTGCTACGACTTGAGCTACACGCGCGTCACCGACGAACTGGTGCGGCAGGGCGCGCAACTGCTCATCGTGCCGACAATGGACGTGGAAGACTGGGGCCGGCATCAGCACGAACTTCATTCGCGCGTCGCCCCCGTGCGCGCGGCGGAATACGGCATCCCGATTTTCCGCGTCGCCAGCTCCGGCATTTCGCAGGCCGTCACCGGCGGCGGAAATGTCGTCGCGCAAACCAGAATACCCGGCGGTGGCGAAATCTTCTCCGCGCAGCTCCGGCTGCCGACGCGCGGCGGGCTGCCGCTGGATCGTTATCTCGCGCCGTTCTGTGTCGCCGTGACCGGCATCCTCACAGCCGTGTTGCTGTTTCTTAACTGGAAAGACAAACGTGCGAAACCGGAGCCTTGAACGGCCGGACGGTTCCCCTTGCCAGCCAGCCGGGCGACCCGACAAAAAAACCGCCGGATGCTCCGGCGGTTTTGCGCTTCAAATTGGATGTTACGGCAGGTCCGTCGCGCCCATCAGGTGGCGGTCGCATTCGCGGGCCGCGCCGCGGCCTTCGTTGAACGCCCACACGACGAGGCTCTGGCCGCGCCGGCAGTCGCCGCAGGCAAACACGCCCTTGATGTTCGTGGCGTATTTCTCGAACTCGGCCTTCGCATTGGTCCGCGCGTCGCGTTCGATTTTGAGCACGTCGAGCAACGGCTGCTCCGGTCCGAGAAAGCCCATCGCCAGCAGGACGAGCTGCGCGGGCAAAACTTTTTCCGTGCCGGGAACGTGCTTCGGGATGAACCGGCCCTTGTCGTCCTTCGCCCATTCCACCTGGACAGTGTGGACGGCTTTGACGTGGCCGCCGGCATCGCCATCGAACTTCGTGGCGGTCGTAAGATAAATGCGCGGGTCGGCGCCGAATTTCGCGGCGGCTTCCTCCTGTCCGTAATCCATTTTGTAAGTCTTCGGCCATTCGGGCCACGGATTGTCCTTGGCGCGCTCCAGCGGGGGCTTGGGCAGGATTTCCACCTGCACGAGGCTTTTGCAGCCATGCCGCATCGAGGTGCCGACGCAATCGGTGCCAGTGTCGCCGCCGCCGATGACGACGACATCCTTACCGGCGGCGCTGACGAAGCCGCTGTTTGTGTGCCCGTCCAAAATGCTCCGGGTGTTCGCGGCGAGAAAATCCACCGCGAAGTGGATGCCCTTGAGTTCGCGTCCGGAAATCGGCAAATCGCGCGGCTTGGTCGCGCCGGTGGCGAGAATGACGGCGTCAAATTCCTTCAACAGCTTGTCCGCCGGATGGTTTTTCCCGACCTCGGTGTTGCAGACAAATTTTACGCCCTCCTCTTCCAGCAGGGCGAGCCGGCGCAGGACGACCTCTTTCTTGTCGAGCTTCATGTTGGGGATGCCATACATGAGCAAACCGCCGGGGCGGTCGGCGCGTTCAAAAACGGTGACGAGGTGGCCGGCCCTGTTGAGCTGCGCGGCGGCGGAAATTCCCGCCGGGCCGGAACCGACGACGGCGACCTTTTTGCCGGTGCGCTTTTGCGGCGGTTCGGGTTTGACCCAGCCGTTTTCCCAGCCGCGGTCAATGATCGCGCACTCGTTGTGTTTGATCGTAACGGGCGGGTCATTGATGCCGCAGACGCATGAGCCTTCGCACGGCGCGGGGCAGACACGACCGGTGAATTCGGGGAAATTGTTCGTCTTGTGCAGGCGTTCCAGGGCCTCCTTCCACAGGCCGCGATAAATGAGGTCGTTCCATTCGGGAATGAGGTTGTGGATGGGGCAGCCGCTGGCCATGCCGCTGACGAGCTGGCCCATGTGGCAGAACGGGATGCCGCAATCCATGCAGCGCGCGCCCTGCTTTTTCATGTCGGCTTCCGACATCTGCAGGTGAAATTCCTTCCAGTCGGCAATGCGCTCGCCGGCCGGCCGGTCTGCCGGCAGCTCGCGTTGAAACTCCAGAAATCCTGTTGGTTTGCCCATTTCAGTCCTGATTTTTAACGCAAAGGCTCAAAGGTGCAAAGTCGCGGGAAACAAGATAAAATCCGTCGCCCAAAATCTTTGCGCCTTCGCTTCTTTGCGTCTTTGCGTTGAGATTCATTTTGATTGAATTATCCGCCGCCGACACGCGCCACGTCGCGGACATTTTCCTCGAACGCGGCCATGATCGCCTCGTCGCCGGTCAGGCCCTGCGACTGCACTTTCTTGAGCGATTGCAGCACGCGCGCATAATCCTTCGGCAGCACCTTCACAAATTTCGGGACGAGATTTTTCCAGTCCGCGAGCACTGCGGCCGCGCGTCCGCTCTGCGTGCAGGCCTGATGGCGCTGGATCAATTTCCAGACCTCCTCGATTTCATCCGGCTCGGCGAGTTTTCCGAGGCCGACCAGTTCCTTGTTGCAGCGCGCGGCGAAATCGCCGGCCTCGTCCAAAACGTAGGCCACGCCGCCCGACATGCCCGCCGCAAAATTGCGCCCGGTCCTGCCCAGCACGATGACGCGCCCGCCGGTCATGTATTCGCAGCCGTGGTCGCCAATCGCCTCGACGACCGCGCTGACGCCGGAATTGCGGACGGCAAAACGCTCGCCGGCCATGCCGCGCACAAACAGCTCGCCGCTGGTCGCGCCGTAAAGCGCCACGTTGCCGATGAGAATGTTTTCCTCCGCGACAAACGTCGAATTTTTCGGCGGATAAACAATGATCCGTCCGCCGCTCAAGCCCTTGCCGAAATAGTCGTTGGCGTCGCCCTCGAGTTCCAGCGTCATGCCGCGCGGCACGAACGCGCCAAAGCTCTGGCCCGCGCTGCCGGTGAACTTGAGATGAACCGTCCCGTCCGGCAGGCCGTCCGGCCCGTGCTTCCTCGTGATTTCGCTGCCGACAATCGTGCCGACGACGCGGTGGACGTTGCGGATCGGCAGTTCGGCCTTCACTTTTTCGCCGCGCTCAATCGCCGGCCTGCAAATGGCCAGAAGCTTCGTCACGTCGAGGGATTTCTCGATGCCGTGGTCCTGGGCAATCTGCCGGTAGCGGCCGACTTCCGGCCCGGCTTCGGGCTGGTGCAAAATCGGCGTGAGGTCGAGGCCTTTCGCCTTCCAATGCTCGATGGCCTTCCACGGCACGAGCTTGTCCGTGCGGCCGACCATTTCGTTGAGCGTGCGGAAGCCAAGCCTGGCCATGATTTCGCGCAATTCCGTGGCGACGAACCGCATGAAGTTGACGACATGGTCGGGATCGCCCGCGAACCGCGCGCGCAATTTCGGGTTCTGCGTGGCCACGCCGACCGGGCAGGTGTTCAAATGGCAGACGCGCATCATGATGCAGCCGAGCACCACGAGCGGCGCGGTGGCAAAACCGAATTCCTCCGCGCCGAGCAGCGCGGCCACGGCCACGTCGCGGCCGGTCTTCATCTGGCCGTCGGCCTCCACGTAAATGCGGCTGCGGAGATTGTTCAGCACGAGCGTCTGGTGCGTCTCGGCCAGGCCGAGTTCCCATGGCGCTCCGGCGTGCTTGATCGAGGACAGCGGCGAAGCGCCGGTGCCGCCGTCAAAGCCGCTGATGAGCACCACATCCGCGTGCGCCTTGGCGACGCCGGCGGCGACGGTGCCGACGCCGACCTCGGAGACGAGCTTCACGCTCACGCGGGCATCGCGGTTTGAATTTTTCAAATCGTGAATCAGTTCCGCCAGATCCTCGATGGAATAAATGTCGTGGTGCGGCGGCGGCGAAATGAGGCCGACGCCCGGCGTGGTGAACCGCGTTTTGGCGACCCACGGATAGACCTTGCGGCCCGGCAGTTCGCCGCCCTCGCCCGGCTTCGCGCCCTGGGCCATCTTGATTTGAAGCTCCTTTGCGTTGACGAGGTAATGGCTCGTCACGCCGAAGCGGCCGGATGCGACCTGCTTGATCGCGGAATTCTTCGAGTCGCCCCGCTCGTTTGTCCAGCTGTAGCGTTCCGGATCCTCGCCGCCTTCGCCGGTGTTGCTCTTGCCGCCGATGCGGTTCATGGCAATGGCCAGCGCCTCGTGCGCCTCCTGCGAAATCGAGCCGTAGCTCATCGCGCCGGTCTTGAAGCGCTTGACGATTTCGTCCACCGATTCCACCTGTTCGATGGGCAGCGGTTTTTCCGCCCACTTGAAATCGAGCAGTCCGCGCAGCGTGCAGAGGTTCGCCGCCTGGTTGTTGACCAGCTCGGCGTATTCCTTGAAAATCTTGTAGCTGCCGAGGCGGCAGCCGATTTGCAGCTTGTGAATCGTCCGCGGGTTGAACAAATGGAACTCGCCGCTGTCGCGCCATTGATACTGGCCGCCGGTGTCGAGCACGCCGTTGACCGGCCGGTCCGGAAACGCGTGGCTGTGCCGCGCGAGGGCTTCGCCGGCGATCACGTCCAAGCCAACGCCCTGAATCCGCGACGGCGTCCAGGTGAAATACTTGTCCACGACGGCGCTGTTAAGGCCGACGGCCTCGAAAATCTGCGCGCCGCGATAGCTTTGAACCGTCGAGATGCCCATCTTGGCCATCGTCTTGACCACGCCCTTGATTGCGCCCTTGATGTATTTTTTGACGGCGGTCTTGTGGTCGGTGTTGACCAGCAGGCCTTCGCGGATCATGTCGTCGAGCGTCTCGAACGCGAGATATGGGTTGATGGCGCTGCAGCCGTAGCCGATGAGCAGCGCAAAATGATGCACCTCGCGCGGCTCGCCGGATTCGAGCACGAGGCCGACTTTGCCGCGCGTGCCTTTGCGGATCAAATGGTGATGCAAGCCGGAAACGGCCAGCAACGCCGGGATCGGCGCGTTCTGCGCGTCAACGCCGCAGTCGGAGAGAATCAGGATGTTCGCGCCTCCGGCAATGGTTTTGTCGGCGGCGGCAAACAGTTTTTCCATCGCGCTTTCGAGGTTTTTCACGCCACCGGCGACCGGGAACAAAACCGGCAGCGTCGCGGCCTTGAAGCCGGGACGGTTGACGTGACGGAGTTTTTCCAGTTCCTCGTTCGTGAGGATCGGCTGCTTCAACTTGATGAGCGCGCAGCTCTCGGGCCGGGGATCCAGCAGGTTGCCGCGCGAGCCGACCATCGTCTCGGTCGAGGTGATGATTTCCTCGCGGATCGGGTCAATCGGCGGGTTCGTGACCTGCGCGAACAGCTGCTTGAAATAATTGTAAAGCAGCTGCGGCTTGTTCGACAGCACCGCCAGCGGCGTGTCCGTGCCCATCGAACCGAGCGGTTGCACGCCGTCGTTCGCCATCGGCCCCAAAATGAACCGCAAATCCTCGAACGTGTAGCCGAACGCCTGCTGCAACTGCAAAACCTCCCGGCGCGTCGGCTCGGTCCGCTCCGCCGGCTCCGGCAGGCTTTCGAGCAGCACATGGTGCTTGTTGAGCCACTGCCGATACGGATGCTCCCCGGCAAATTTATTTTTAAGCTCCTCGTCCGCGACGATGCGGCCCAGTTCGGTGTCCACCAAAAACATCCGGCCCGGCTGCAACCGGCCTTTGACCGCAATCCGCTCCGGCGGAACGTCCAGCACACCCGCTTCCGACGCCATGATGACCATGTCGTCCTTCGTGACGTAATAACGCGACGGGCGCAGGCCGTTGCGGTCGAGGCACGCGCCGATGCGGATGCCGTCGGTGAACGCGATGGACGCCGGGCCGTCCCACGGTTCCATCAGGCAGGAGTGATATTCGTAAAACGCGCGCTTCTCCGGCGACATGCCCTCGTGCTTTTCCCACGGCTCGGGAATCATCATCATCATCGCGTGGGGCAGTTCGCGCCCGGACATGACGAGCAATTCGAGGCAGTTGTCAAACATCGCCGAGTCGCTGCCGTCGGTGTTGATGACGGGCAGAACCTTCTTGATGTCGTCGCCGAAAAGCTTTGAGACGAAATTCGCCTGGCCCGCGTGCATCCAGTTGATGTTGCCGCGCAGCGTGTTGATCTCGCCGTTGTGCGCCACATAGCGATACGGATGCGCGCGGTCCCAGCTTGGAAACGTGTTCGTCGAAAACCGCGAATGCACCAGCGCCAGCGCCGTTGTCATTCCGGGGTCGCGCAGATCGGCAAAGTAGTTTCCGACCTGCTCCGGCATCAACATGCCCTTGTAAATGACCGTGCGGCACGACAGGCTGGAGACGTAAAACCAGTTGCCGCCGGAAATTTTCCCGCCATAGCGGATTTCCCGCTCCGCCAGCTTGCGGATGACGTAAAGCTTGCGCTCAAACGCCATGTCGTCCTTCAGCGCGGGATTGCGCCCGATGAACACCTGCATCATGTGCGGCTCGGCGGCCACGGCGGTTTTGCCCAGCGTCGAATTGTCCGTCGGGATGTCGCGCCAGCCGAGCAGAGTCTGGCTTTCGCCGGAAATGATTTTGGCGAGCGCGGCCTTGACCGCCTCGCGCTCCGCCGGATTTTTCGGCATGAACAACATGCCGACGCCATATTGACCGGGCGTGGGAAGTTTGAAGCCAAGCTTGTCCGCCGCCTTTGCCAGAAAATCGTGCGGCACCTGCATGAGGATGCCCGCGCCGTCGCCGGTGTTCGCCTCGCAGCCGCACGCGCCGCGATGATCAAGATTGCGCAGCGCCTGCAACGCCTGCTGGACGATGGCGTGCGACTTTTTGCCCTTGATGTTGACAACGAAGCCCACGCCGCAGGAATCGTGCTCGAACTGCGGGTCGTAAAGGCCCTGTTTCGACGGTGGCGCTGTTCGCACCCCGCCGGGATTTTGTTGCTGCTCTGTTTTGCTGGTCATTGCTGCGCGGCTGAAACCGCCGGTCGTTTATTTTTGACTCAAATTTGGCCGTTGCGCAATAAATGTTTTCAAAATTCACGCGCCGCCGGCCGGTCTGGATCGCCGCGCCGGAGCGGCACCCGAACGGTCGGGCCGCGCATTTTCCGCGGCAGACCTTTCAACCGGGCGCGGTTTGTATTGTCAACGGTGCCAAAAACCGGCATTAAAAGGCGCATGAAGCACAATTCATATTTTGATGGAAAAGTTCAAAGTCTGGCCGTCAGCACGCCCGACGGCCCGGCCACCGTCGGCGTGATCGAACCCGGCAAATACAGCTTCGACACCGATTGCGAGGAACACATGCATATCGTGGCCGGCACACTCAAGGCCAAGCTGCCCAACGGCGACTGGAAAAATTATGGCAAAGGCAAGTCCTTTGTTGTGCCGCCAAAAGTGAAGTTTGAGGTCGAAGCCGTGGCTGACGTGGCCTATCTCTGCCACTACAAGCGCTGAACTCAATCTGAGCGGCTGCCGCCGTCATATTTCCAATCTGCCGCCGGATGAGAGGCATTTTCATCCGGCGGTTTTTCCAGCCTGCAAACGCATTTTACACCGCGTTGATTCCTGTTATGCTGTTCACCTTGTGAATTCGCAAAATCGTCAGCGCGTGGTCTGTGGCATGAGCGGCGGAGTGGACTCCTCCGCCGCGGCGGCGTTGCTACAGGCGCAGGGCTACGACGTCATCGGCATCACGCTCAAGCTCTGGCCGCAGGATTGCGTGAACCGCGCCGAGGACAAATGCTGCGGCCCGCAGGCGATCACCGACGCGCGCGCGGTCTGCGACAAGCTCGAAATCCCGTATTACCTCGTTGACGAATCGGCGGATTTTAAAAAGCACGTCATCCAATACTTCGCCGACGAATACAAGGCCGGCCGCACGCCCAATCCGTGCGTGATGTGCAATCAGAATTTGAAATTCGGCCGGCTGATTGACCGCGCGGACCAGCTCGGCGCGGAGTTCATTGCCACCGGCCATTTCGCCCGGGTGGAAAAGAGCGCCGGCGGCTCACGTTTTCTGCTCAAGCGCGGGTGGGATTCGAAAAAGGATCAAAGCTATTTTCTGTTCTCGCTGCGGCAGGATCAGCTTGCGCGCACGATTTTTCCGCTCGGCGAAAAGACCAAAAGCGACACGCGCGCGGTTGCCCGGCAGTGCCGGCTCAAAACCGCCGACAAGGAGGAGAGCATGGAAATCTGTTTCGTGCCGGACAACAATTATGGCGCCTTTCTCCAGCAGGCGAACCTCGTGCAGAAGCATCGCGGAGAAATCACCGATCTTCACGGGAATATCCTCGGCCATCACGACGGGATCGAATTTTTCACCATCGGCCAGCGCAAAGGTTTGGGCATCACCACGCCGAAGCCGGTTTTTGTGGTGGAACTGGATGCGGAGAACAACCGAGTGGTCGTAGGCGATGATTCCGCGCTCGACTGCGATGAGTTCACCGCGACGAATTGCAACTGGCATCCGTTCGACAAGCTGACCGGGCCAGTCGAAGTCACGGCAAAAATCCGTTACAACCATCCCGGAACGCCGGCAACGGTGACGCCGATGGAAAACAATTCCGTCCGCGTGAAATTGCACGCGCCGCAGCGCGCCGTCACGCCCGGCCAAGCGGCGGTGTTTTATCAGGACGACCTGGTGGTGGGTGGCGGGTGGATTCAAAGATGACGAGCCGGACCGGCCAAAACTTTTTGCATTTTTCGCGTTTTCGGTTCACCTTCGGCGCATGACGCAACCGCTCGCGTTGGTTTATTACGAGAAGCTCATGCCCGGCAGCCAGTTGGTGAACAAGCTGCAGGATCTGGGTTACCGCGTCCAGACCGTCAACGATCCGGCATTGCTCCAGTCAGGCGCACGGCGCGACTGTCCGCTGCTGGTGGTGGCGGACCTGACGGGCGGCGGCACCGTTTGCAGCGCCATCGCCGCGCTGAAAGCCGATCCAGCCACCAGCCACATCCCGGTCATCGCGTTTGCAGCCGAAGGCGCGAACCGGGCGATGGAAGCCGCACAAAAGGCGGGGGCAAAACTCGCCGTCAGCGAAACCACGATTGCGAATTATCTGCCGGAACTGCTGAATCAGGCCCTGAATGTTGAGTGACCGGCGTTATTATTTTTGCTTGACGGGAGATACGATCTTTTTCATCGTCCAAACGGGTAGATGCATGAGCCGTTTCCGAAATTGATTTGCTGGCGCGACTGACCTTCAGTTGTGTCAGCTTTTCTTTCGGAGCATGCCTGAAAATCTAGAAGATCAGGAATCATTATGGCCAGCGGGAAAGTGAAGTGGTTTGACAATGAAAGAGGGTTCGGGTTTATCATCCAAGATTCCGGCCAGGACGTGTTTGTGCACCACTCGTCCATCACCGGAAAGGGATTCAAAACCCTCAATGAGGGTGACGATGTCTCCTTTGAGGTCGTCGCCAGTGAAAAAGGCTTGAAGGCGTTAAATGTCGAGCGCGTGAGTCCGGCGTAGCCCGTCGGAAGTCCAGGTGTTCCGCGATGCGGAAGTTTTTCGTTCGCCAGCAGGGAACGCAGGCGTTATTTTTGTTCCATGATGGCCTCAAAAACGAGGAAGGTCGCAAGCCTTTACGTCCACGTCCCGTTCTGCGCCCAAAAATGCGCGTATTGCGCCTTTTATTCCGAGGCCTCCTCCGGCGAGCTGGTCAACCGCTACGTCGCCGCCCTCGCCCGCGAAATGGAAATGGTCGCGCCCGACCTCAAGCCCGAGACCATCTTCTTCGGCGGCGGCACGCCATCGCTGCTGAATCTGCGGCAATGGGAAAAAATCCTGCGCGCGATGGAAAAACTGGACCTCCTCGGCGCGGCCGAATTCACCATCGAATGCAATCCGGCCACGGTCTCGCCCGACAAGGCGAAACTGTTCCGCGACTTCGGCGTGAACCGCATTTCCATGGGCGTCCAGTCGCTCGATGAAAAACTGCTCGACCGGCTTGGCCGCATCCACACGCGCGAAATGGTCTTCAAATCGTTCGACATTCTGCGCCGGGCCGGTTTTGACAATCTCAACCTCGATTTGATGTTCGCGATCCCGACGCAGACCATGGAGATATGGCGCGCGACGCTGGCCGAGGCGGTCGCGATGCAAAGCGAGCATCTGTCCAGCTACGAGGTGATTTACGAGGACGACACGCCGCTGTTTCAGCAGTTGCAGGCCGGCGAATTTTCCGTGGACGAAAATCTGGCGTGCGAGATGTATGAGGAATTGGTTTCGCGCGCCACCGCCGCCGGATTCCGGCAATACGAAGTTGCCAATTTCGCCAGGGGCGCGTTGAACGGCGAAAAAATCCCGGCGCGGGCCTGCAAACACAACGTGAATTACTGGCGCGGCGGCTCATTTTACGGGCTTGGCCCAAGCGCGACCAGCTACGTTCGCGGCGTGCGGACAAAGAACTGGCCGAACACGCAGCTTTATTGCGAACAGCTTGAAAAGGGAAATCGCGCCATCGAATCCACGGAAGAACTGTCGCCGCTGCGGCGCGCGGGCGAGACGGCGGCGTTCGGCCTGCGCATGAACGCGGGCTGGCCGTTCGGGGAATTCCAGCGTGTGACCGGCTTCGACCTGCGGCGCGAATGGAACGAAGACATGGAGCAACTGGCCCGGCGCGGCTGGGCGGCGCGCGATGCCGACCGCTTTCGGCTCACGCCGCAAGGCCTGCGGTTTGCCGATTCGGCGGCGGAATTATTTCTGCGCTGAATTTTTTTCAGCCGGCCTTTGCGCCCCGGCAGCCGGCGCGGAATTACGGCAGAGAAATTGCCACGCGAGCAGGCCCGTCAAAACCGCCAGCCCGCCGCAGACCGCATAAGGCAGCATCGGAACGCGCATGTAAAGCGTCGCGGCAAACAGCGGGCCGACGATGCGCGCCAGCGCGCCGGCACTCTGCGCGACGCCAAGCGTGGCGCCCTGCTCGTTGGCCGGCGCGAGGTTTGAGAGCAGGCCAAACACCGGCGGGCGCGTCAGGCCGGTGCCGATGGCCAGCAGCGCCAGCGCCAGCAGCATTTTGATCCACGGCCAGTCGGCGAATCGCAGAACCGCCAGCCATTTCAACTGGCCTTCGCCCTTGATAAACGGCAGCAGCGCCAGACTGATGCCGGTCAGCACAAGGCTCAACGCAATCAATTTCGGCTCGCCGAACATTTTCACCAGCCGGCCAATCGCGCCGCCCTGGATGACCGCGCCGATGAGGCCGCAAAAAATAAACAGCGAGATGACCGTCATGGCGGGTTTGGTTTCATCCACCGTGATGCCGAGATTGAAATTGTCGCTGACGAGCAGCGGCAGGGTGGTTTCAAAGCAAGTGAACGCAAACGTCGCCAGGAAAAAAATCAGGATGAGCAGGCCGATTTTCGGCTGCGACAACGTATGTTTCCATTGCGCAAAATGGGGGCGGTTGACCGCGTGACCGGAAGACGGCTGGAGGCTTTCGGCCAGTATGAAATATGCCAGCAGAAAATTGGCGGCGCAAAGCGCGGCGGCGGCCCAGCCCGGCCCGGTGGCGCCGAAAAACTTCAACGCGATGCCGCTGATGGCCGGGCCGAAAATAAATCCCAGCCCGAACGCCATGCCGATGAGGCCCATCCGCTTCGAGCGATTTTCCGGCGGCGTGATGTCGGCGATGTAGGCCTGGGCGACGGTGATGTTGCCGCCGCACGCACCCGCGAACACGCGGGAAAGCAGCAGCGTCCAGAGCGCAAGCGTGTGATTTTCAAAACCCGAACCGACGGCAAACAGCACATACGACATCGCCGCGCCGGCGGTGCTGATGAGCAGGATCGGACGGCGGCCATAACGGTCGGATAATTTCCCCCAAATCGGCGAGAAAACAAACTGCATCGCGGAAAACGACGCGATGATGGCGCCGATGACAAATCCGCCGGCGCCGTAATGCCGGCTGTAAATCGGCACCAGCGGCACGACAATGCCAAACCCGATCAGGTCAATGAAGACCGTCAGGAAAACAACTAGGAGTGATGGTTTGCGTCTCATTTCCGGGCGAAGTCTAGCGGGTGCCGGCGCGATTGACAAAATGTTTAAGAATTTCGCAGGAGCGGCGGCTGGCGCGCGGACGCAATCCCCCCACAAACGGCGGCCCGGGAGTGTTTTCCATCCCGGTTTGATCCGGCTCAAAACACAACCGGGAATCGTGAATGGTTGCATCCGAGGCCGACTGGCGACAAACTGCTCCGCGATGCAACAGTTTAACGACTCAACGGCCCGCGCAAACGCATGAACCGCATCCGCCTCCTTTCCGAGCAGGTCGCCAACCAGATCGCCGCCGGCGAAGTGGTCGAGCGCCCCGCCAGCGTCGTCAAGGAGCTGGTCGAAAACTCCCTCGACGCCGATCCCCGGAAAATCTCCGTCGAAATCGGCGCGGGCGGGCGCAGCCTCATCCGCGTGACCGACGACGGCTTCGGCATGAGCCGCGACGACGCCCTGCTCTGCCTCGAACGCCACGCCACCAGCAAAATCCAGCGGGCCGAGGATCTGGCGTCCATCGCCACGCTGGGTTTTCGCGGCGAGGCGCTGCCCAGCATCGCCAGCGTCAGCCGCTTCACGCTCACCACGCGCGAACGCGAAACCATTTCGCCCGAAGGCACGCAAATCATCGTCGGCGGAGGCACGATTGCCGAGGTGAAGGCCGCCGGCAGCGCGCCCGGCACGAGCGTCGAGGTGCGCCAGCTTTTCTTCAACCTGCCCGCACGGCGGAAATTTTTGCGGACCGAGGAAACCGAGGCCGCGCACATCCAGCATTACCTCACGCTGGCCGCGCTGGCGTTTCCCGAAGTCGCCTTCACTTTCGTCAAGGACGGGCGCAATGTCTGGCAACTGCCCGCCGTGAAATCCGGCGCCGCCACCTCCAGCCGCATCGAAGCCCTGCGCGAACGCTTCCGCGCCCTGCTCGGCGACGAAAAACTTTTGTCCGTGAATTTTTCCGCGCCGCTGGTGGATGACGGCGGCTCCGCCACTCCTGGCGAAACCGACATTTTTGAAAACGCATCTCCGGAAAAATCCGAAATCGCAAATCGCAAATCGCAAATACAAATCTGGGGCTTGATCGGCTCGCCCGGCGTCTCGCGCGCGACGCGCGACGGCCAGTTCATTTTCGTCAACCGCCGCCCGGTGGAAAACCGCGGCATCAATTACGCCCTCATCGAGGGTTATCACAACTCGCTGATGAAAGGCCGCTATCCGGTCTGCTGCCTGTTCCTCGAAATTGACCCCGCCGCCGTGGACGTGAACATCCATCCGGCCAAGCGCGAGGTGAAATTCCACCGCGAATTTGAAGTCCGCAAAATCGCCGCCCAGGCCGTGAATGACGCGCTGCTCGCGTTTCATTCCGAACCGGCAAAACCGGGTTCAACCGCCAAGACGCCAGATGCGCCAGGTGAATTAAAATTTGCGCCGGAAGCCACCGCGCCGGCGCTGCCGGATTTTCCGGAGGAACTTAAACCAGCGGCGCCAACGGCGGCGCAAATTCCGCCAGCCGCGCAATCGCCTCTGAAAATGGGCTTCTCGCCAGAATCGCCGGTGCCGCCCGAACCGAAAGCGCCATCTTCGCCGGAGCCGGCTCCGCAATCCGCAATCCGCAATCCGCAATCGCCGACGCCGCTGCTCAACGTCCCGCTCCGGCTCGTCGGCGTCATCGGCAGGCTTTACGTCCTGCTGGAATCCGACCGCGGCCTCGTGCTGCTGGACCAGCACGCGGCGCATGAACGGATTTTGTTCGAGCAGATGCTGACGCGGCTGGAGCAGAACGGTTTTGCGCCGTCGCAAAAACTGCTGTTGCCGGAGACGATTGAGCTGCCGCCGCGCGACGCCCAGTTTTTGCGCGACCAGCTCGCCGTGCTGACGCGACTCGGCGTCGGCTTGAGCGAATTCGGCGAGCGGACATTCCTGCTCGACGCGCTGCCGCCGTTTGTGAACGCCGCCGACCCGCGCCGGTTTGTTTTCGACCTCGTGGACGAACTGCGCGTCGCCGGCCGCGAGGTGAATCTCGCGCGCCTCGGCGAACACACCGTGGCCAAGACCGTCTGCCGCCACGCGGTGAAGGCCAACGACCCGCTCGCCGGACCGGAGCTGGAAAATCTCGTCGCGGATTTGCGCCGCTGCGCGATGCCCTACACCTGTCCGCACGGCCGCCCGACGCTGATCGAAATGAACTACCGCGAACTGGAGAAAAAATTTGGCCGGACGCAGTAGACAACGCCGCCATCATTTCACAAGCCGACCGAACCTTGACTTCGCCGGTTAATTTTTTAGCCACGGATGAAAGACGAATTGAACGCGGAATTTTCTTCAAAATCTGTGTTTCATCTGTGTTCAATCTGTGGCTAAATTGCCTGCCCATGAACGAATGGAACATCCAGTCCCGCGCGTCGGCCTGCGAGTCGTGCGCCCGGCCGTTTGCCGACCGGCAGCCGTATCACACGCTGCTCCTCGACGTGCCGCCCGATTTGCGGCGCTCGGACATCTGCGAGCCGTGCTGGCAAAAGCAGTTCGCCGGCGACGCCGCCAGCCGCACCGGCTTCGTCTCGCACTGGCAGGGCGTTTTTGAGTCGCCGCCGCCGGTAGTGGACGCCATCCAGAAGGAAACCGCCGAGACGCTGCTGCGCAAGCTCATCGAGCAAAACGATCCGCGCTACGCGCCCGCCGCGTTCATCCTCGCCGTGATGCTCGAACGCAAGCGCATCCTGAAAGTGAAGGAGCAAATCGTCCGCGACGGAAAGCGCGTGTTCATTTACGAGCAGCCAAAGACGGGCGACGTCTTCACCATCGCCGACCCGGACCTGCATTTGGACCAGCTCGAAGCCGTCCAGCGCGACGTGGCCGCGTTGCTGGAGCACGGCTTGAATCCTCCTCCGCCCGCGATCGAAGCCCCGGCGCAGGCCGCGGAGCAAAATCCCGTTCCCGAAACCGAAACCGCCCCGCAACCCGCCGAACCGCCGGTTACGAATTGAATTCTGTGTCCGACCTCGCCGCATTTCAAGACCGACTCGGCTGCAAATTCCGGGACGAAGATTTGCTGCGCCTGGCGCTGACGCACCCGTCCGTCGCGCACGGGCAAAACAATCCCATGCCGCACAACCAGCGGCTGGAATTCCTGGGCGACGCGGTGCTGGGGCTGGTTCTTGCACGCGAGCTTTACGAAAAATTTCCCGACGCGGACGAAGGCCTGCTCACCAAATCGCGCGCCAAACTCGTCAACTGCCGGGCGCTGGCCGAGCGCGCCCGCGCCATCAGCCTCGGCGCGCATCTGATTCTGGGCCACGGCGAGGAAACGCACGGCGGACGAAAACGCCAATCCGCGCTGGCGGACGCGTTTGAGGCGCTGCTCGGCGCGATTTTTCTGGACGGCGGATTTGACGCCGCGTGCGCGTTTGTCCTGCGCGAATTCGCCCCCGACATCAGCACGCTCACCGGGCCGGCCGGCATCGAAAACCCGAAGGGCGAATTGCAGGAGCTGCTGCAGTCGCGCTCGCCGGTCGCGCCGGAATACCGGTTTCTCTCGGCCAGCGGGCCGGACCACGACCGCGTTTTTGAATGCGCGGCGTTTCACGAGGGGGTGGAACTCGCGCGCGGCTCCGGCAAAAGCAAAAAGGCCGCCGAGAGCGACGCGGCCCTGGCGGCGTTGAAAAAATTGCGGGCGGAAGTTGAATGCCAGAAACCGGACACCAGTCCGGCAGTTCAATAACGCGGCACGGTGCGGTCAATTTCTTCCGACCACGCGGTGATGCCGCCCTTGACGCTCTTGAGGTGTTTGAAGCCCTGCTGGCGCAGGAAATTCAGCGCCTTCATCGAGCGCACGCCGGCCTTGCAGTGCAGGTAATATTTCTGATTCGGGTCCAGCTCGGTGAAACGGCTTTGCAACTCGCTCAACGGCAGCAACGACACGCCCGCCACTTTCGCGATTTCGTATTCGTCCGGCTCGCGCACGTCCACGACCTTGATGCCAAGGCCCGGATTGTCGAGCGCCTTCTTCATTTCCTGCACGGTGACTTCATCCGGGTTGCCGGAATTTTCAGGCTCCGGCGCAATGCCGCAGAACATTTTGTAATCAATCAATTCCCTGATGGTCGGATGCTCACCACAGACGGAGCATTCCGGATCACGGCGTAATTTTAATTCGCGAAACTTCATGTCCAGCGCATTGACAAGCAGCAACCGGCCGACGAGCAAAGTTCCTTTGCCGATGACGAGCTTCAAAATCTCCGTGGCCTGGATGCAGCCGATGATGCCGGGCAGCACGCCGAGCACGCCGCCTTCCGCGCAGCTCGGCACGATTCCGGGCGGCGGCGGTTCGGGATACAAACAGCGGTAACACGGTCCGCCGAGATGCGGCGCGAACACGCTGGCCTGTCCCTCGAAACGAAAAATCGAGCCATAGACGTTCGGCTTTTTCAAAAGCACACAAGCGTCGTTCGTCAGGTAGCGCGTCGGAAAATTATCCGTGCCATCCACGACGATGTCGTAGGGTCGGATGAGGTCGAGCGCGTTTTCGCTGGTAATGCGCGTGTTGTGGACGACGACTTCGCAATGCGGATTGATGCCGTGAATCGTCTCTTTCGCCGACCCGGTTTTCGAGCGGCCCACGTCCGCGTCGGTGTGAAGAATCTGGCGTTGCAGGTTGGAATAATCCACGGTGTCGAAATCCACGATGCCGAGTTTGCCGATGCCGGCGGCGGCGAGATACATGGCGATGGGCGAGCCGAGGCCGCCCGCGCCGATGCACAGCACACTGGCGGCCTTGATTTTCCTTTGGCCGGCCAGGCCGACTTCGGGCAGAATCAGGTGCCGCGAGTAACGGCGGATTTCGTCATCGTTCAATTCCATAAATCAAGTCGCATAAAGTATGGCAGAAGCGGAATAAATCAAGCCGCGCGATTTGGGATCCGGATGGAAATGGCATTTGGTTTGCTGTGATTCCGCTAATTAAACAGCTTGTCATGACGAGCGGGTTGGGATAGAAGATTGCTGCTTTGAATCGGCCGAGATCAATTATCGTCGCCATAATCGAAAAATTGCCTAAACTTGTGTTGGCGATTGCCGTTCTGATAGCAGTGATCCGTGCAAAGCCGGGTGATTTGCCGCAGATCGTAAAAAATTTAACAGAATCGAATGTGTTTTGTCTGGCAGGATGGATCGTAGCCGCCGTGGTAGTGTTAGTTGTCATCAGTGCTGTTGCGGTCTATATTCGGCTTAAGCCAAAAAACAACGAAAGGAAAAAATGATGAATGCCATTTTTACCATCCTTTTAGCTTGGGGTTTGTTGACGGTGCTTTACCGTTTTGGCGTCCGCCCGCTGTTGAAATCCGTCATCGTGGAGCGGATAGAACGCCGCGAGTTGGAAGTGGAATCACTGCCAAAAACCGATCAATTGGAATTGGAGGCAGTGGCAAAAAACGGCCTTTTGGCCGATGACGATTTCTGTAGGAAGTTTTTGCTCCGCGTTTCCACTATCAAGGAGAGATTGGACGATTGCAGCATCAGCGATTTTTTGCACTTCATGTTTTTCATGAAGCTGCCAGAGAGTCTATTTGAGGACTTGAAGCGTTTTCAGCGGGAAGCCAGCCCCGAAATGAAAGCCGTGCATGAAGGCATGTGCAAGGATATGGGATTGTGGCTGATGATAAACTCGCCGTTTTATTTTATTTTTGGGAGCGGAGTTATCGCCATTTGTGTGCTGCTGCGTTTCAGGGATGAATCTAACGTGAAACGCGACGCTCAGGCATTTGTGAGCGCCGAGGCGTGTGGATGCGCGGCGTAACGCGCTGGATTATTTTAAAGGGGTTTAGATCCCAATTGACTGTCAACTGCTTCGCGCAGATTTTTCAACGCTCCGCCGTTGTCCATTGCCGCAGCACCCGCCCCGGCCGCCAGTTTGATGTGGATTTGCGCCGGATTTTTGAGACACTGCCCGCCTGATGAAGCCGATTATCAAACTGTTGCTCGAAGGCGGCAGCTTGAACACCGCGCAGATGGCGCAGGTGCTCAACCTGTCCGAGGCCGAAGTGAACCGCCAGCTCGACGAGCTGAAAAAACAGCACGTCTTGCTGGGGTTCCGTCCCGTGTTGAACATCGCCGACGAAGACTCCGGAGTGGTCCGCGCCGTCATCGAGGTGCGCATCACGCCCGAACGCGGCGGCGGCTTCAACCGGCTCGCCGAGCGCATCTCGCGTTTTGACGAGGTGGAGTCGTGCTATCTCATGTCCGGCGGCTTCGATTTGCTGGTGTTCGTCAACGGCGCGAGCCTGCAACGCGTCGCGGCATTTGTCTCCGAAAAACTTTCCACCATCGAGGGCGTGCTTTCCACCGCCACGCATTTCATGCTTCGATCCTACAAGGAAAACGGCTTCCTGCTCGAAGGCAAGGCCGAGGAACACGAGCGGCTCAAAGTCACGCCTTAACCCAATTTCAAATTTGAGATTTCAGATTTGAAATTTCCCAAAATGGACTCCTCGCGCTACATCGCCAGACACGTCATCAACCTGCCCAAGTCGGGCATCCGCGACTTTTTTGAAATCGTCGCCAAGATGAAGAACGTGATTTCGCTCGGCATCGGCGAGCCGGATTTCGACACGCCGTGGCACATCCGCGAAGCCGGCATTTACGCGCTCGAAAAGGGCAAGACGCACTACACCTCGAACCTCGGCTCGATCGAACTGCGCCGCGCCATCAGCAAATACGCCGAGAAATATTATTCCGTCAGCTACCAGCCCGAGGACGAAATCCTCATCACCGTCGGCGTGAGCGAGGCTTTGGACCTCGCCTGCCGCGCGCTCATCAATCCCGGCGACAAGGTGATGTTCCACCAGCCATGCTACGTCAGCTATTCGCCCAGCATCACGCTCGCCCACGGCGTGGCCGTGCCGGTGCCGACGTTTGCGAAGGACAATTTTGCGCTGACCGTCGGGGCGCTCCGCGCCGCGTGGCAGCCCGGCTGCAAACTGCTCATGCTCAGCCTGCCGTGCAATCCCACCGGCGGCACCTGCGACCGCGCGCAGATCGAGGCCATCGCCAAGTTCGCCGTGGAGAAGGATTTGATCGTGTTGAGCGACGAGATTTATTCCGAGCTGACGTTCGAGGGCGTTCACACCAGCATCGCCAGCATTCCCGGCATGAAGGAGCGCACGATTTTCCTGCACGGCTTTTCCAAGGCGTTTGCGATGACCGGCTGGCGCATCGGCTACGCCTGCGGCCCCGCGCCGCTGATCGAAGCGATGATGAAAGTGCATCAATACTCGATGCTTTGCGCGTCCATCATCAGCCAGGAAGCCGCCATCGAGGCGCTCCTGCGCGGCCGGGACGCCATGAAAAAAATGCGCGACCAGTATCACCGCCGCCGCGATTTCATCGTCCGCCGATTCAATGAAATCGGCTTGAAATGCCATCTGCCGCGCGGCTCGTTTTACGCGTTCCCGGATGTTTCGGTGACCGGGCTGAACGAAAAAGATTTCGCCGTCAGCCTGTTGCAGGCGGAAAAAGTGGCGATGGTTCCCGGCACGGCGTTCGGCGCGAACGGCGCCGGTTTCTGCCGCGCGTGTTTTGCGACGAGCTACGAGCAGCTCATCGAGGCGGCCAACCGCATCGAGCGGCATGTGCAGAATTTGGCGGCTAAAAAAGTGTAGGACAGGCACGACGCCTGTCTTGGGGTGCGAATTTTCCTTTGGTCTGACAGACCAACTTCGTGCAGAATCCAAGCCTGTGAAAACACTGGCTTCAGCCAATCCTGAAACCGCCGCCGCGCGGCTTAAAAAAGTTTCGCGGCTGCGTCCGAAACTCGCCATCGTGCTGGGCAGCGGATTTCATCACGCGCTGACGGAACTGCGCGTGGATGAGCAAATTTCCTACGCGAAGATTCCCGGCTTTCCAAAACCGACCGTCAGCGGCCACGCGGGCGAAGTGTATTTCGGCAATCTTGGCGGCACACCGGTGCTGGTCTTGAGCGGTCGGGCGCATTTTTATGAAGGGCATCCGATGGAGCGCGTCACGTTCGCCGTCCGCGCGCTCGCGGCGTTTGGCATCACCGATTTGCTGCTGACAAATGCGGCGGGCGGCATCAACCGGAAATTCCGCGCCGGCGATTTCATGGTGCTCACCGACCACATCAATTTCATGGGCGTCAATCCGCTGCGCGGCCCGGCGATTTTTGGCCTAAACCGGTTTGTGGATTTGACCGATACCTACGATACGGGTTTGAGCGCGCTTTTGTTCCGGGCCGGAAAAAGTTGCAACTTCAGGCTTCGGCGCGGCGTCTATCTGGCCGTGAGCGGGCCGAGCTACGAAACGCCGGCGGAAATCCGCGCGTTCACCCGGCTCGGCGCGGATGCGGTGGGCATGAGCACGGTGCCGGAGGCGGTTGTGGCGCGGCAATGCGGATTGAACGTGGCGGCGGTTTCATGTATCACGAATCTGGCGGCGGGCGCCGGCAAGGAAAAATTGTCCCATGCGGAAGTGCTGGCCACTGCTGAAAAAGTGAAGATTTCGGCAACGAAGCTGCTGAAAAATTTTGCAAGACTTTACGGGAAAATGTGATTGGACACAGAGTCGCCGGGAAACAGGGGAAATCAACCTCTGCGGCTCCGGTCTTCGGTGACAGAATTGAATTTTGAAAATCGATGCTCAACAACTCGTGGTGGCAGCGGCGAAGGCCCGCAAGGGCTCGGTGTCGCCGTATTCTCAATTCAAGGTCGGCGCGGCGCTGCTCACGAAGTCCGGCGAGATCATCGGCGGCGCGAACGTCGAGAGCGCCAGCTACGGGCTGACGTGCTGCGCGGAGCGCGTGGCGCTTTTCAAGGCGCTGACGGACGGGAAGAAGGATTTTGCCGCCATCGCCGTGGTGGCGCGTTGCGACGGCGGGCCGATGCCGTGCGGCGCGTGCCGGCAGCTTCTGGCGGAATACGCGCCGGACGCGGCGGTGTTTGTCGCGGACAGCCGCGCGCCGGGCAGAATCAGGGAATTCACCGTGCGGGGGCTGCTGCCGGCGGCATTTGCGGGGGCTTCCAAAAATACAATTGAGAAACGGCGTTAAAGATTTAAGTTGCAGGACGGGACACATTGATGAAACCGGATTTTGTTTTTATTTTGGAAAACGCGGCATGGCCCGCGCTGCTGCTGGACGGCTCCGGCACCATTCTCCGGGCCAATCCGGCGGCGGTCAAAATTTTCGGCCCCGTGCTGGAAGGCGAGGCTCCGTTGCTGTCGGCCATCTGGTCCGCCGAAAACGGCCTGACGCCGGAGCAGTTTCTCACACAATGGGGGCACTCGCCGGCGGGCGCGGTGGCGCTCAAATTTCTGGTCAAGGGCGGCGGCACCGGCGCGCTTTTAATTTCGATCTGCTCATTCGCCAAGGACGGGGAGAAGTTTTTTATTTTTCAGGCGGCGCCGGAAGCCGCCGCCGCGGGCGACGCGAAAAACCCGGTTCAGGCAGGCAGTCTCGCGCAAAAGCAAAAGCTGGATTGCGCGCTGCAACTGGCGCGGACGGTGTCGCTGGATTTCAACAACGCGCTGACCAGCATCATCGGGCACACGTCGCTCCTGCTGGGCAAGGCCGAGCCGGGGCACCCGTGGCGGCATTCGCTGCTGGAGGTGGAGAAATCGGCGGAGCGGGCGGCGGAAATCTCCAATGACCTCGCGGCCTTCAGCAACCAGGAAATCGAATCGCGCCGGTCGGCCCCGGGAAATTTGAACGCGGTGACGAGCCGCTGCGCGGACTATTTCCGCAATGTGCATGGCGCGACCATCACCTGGCAGCTGCAACTGGAAAAGGGATTGTTCGCGGCGCGCTTCGACGAGGCGAAGCTGCAGCAGGCATTGACCAAGGTTTTGGAGAACGCCGTCGAGGCCGTCACCGACGGTGGCCAGATCACGGTGCAAACGCGCAATCTGGAGTTGACCGAGTCGGCACAGGATCGGAACGTGCAACTGGCCGCGGGTGCTTACGTGTGTCTGGAAATCGCCGACAATGGCGCGGGCATCGGGCCGGAGGTTCTGCCCCGGATTTTCGAGCCGTTCTTCACGACCAAGGGCCGGAACCACCGCGGCCTCGGCCTGGCGCTGGCTTATGGCATCGTGAGCAACCACGGCGGCGGCGTGGCGGTGTCGGGCCAGCCGGGCGTGGGCACCTCGGTGCGGATTTATCTGCCGGCGGAAACGCAGCTTGCCGATGAAAGTGCCGGCGCGGGCGACAATCTCCACGGAACCGAAACGGTGCTGGTGGTGGATGACGAGACCATTTTGTTGACCATGATGGAAACGATCCTGACCGAATACGGCTACAAGGTCCTGACGGCCGGCAGCGGCCAGAAGGCGCTGGCAATCCTGGCGCGGGACGACACGAATGTGAATCTGGTGGTCACGGATCTGGTCATGCCATCCATGAGCGGGCGGGAGCTGGTCGAGCACATCCGGCAGCTCAAACCGGCGACAAGAATTCTTTGCACGAGCGGCTACGTGATGCCACCGGACAAACGGGCGGACGCGGCCTTTTTGCGAAAGCCCTTCACCAGCATGGAATTTCTGGCCAAAGTGAGGCAGGTCATCATGTCGAATCTGGCAGTTGACGGATAAGTGAATTTGCTGTTTAATGGAGCTTATGCAAATTGAGAGCTTGAAAGTATTCTGCGACCTGGCCGAAACGGAAAGTTTCACCAAGGCGGCCCAGGTCAATGGTGTCACGCAATCCGCCGTCAGCCAGCAAATCAGTTCGCTGGAACGGCTGTTCAAATCGCTGCTCATCGAGCGAAGCAAAAAACGCTTCCGCCTCACCAGCGAGGGACAGGTGCTTTACGATTACAGCAAACAAATCATCCAGACCTACGAGTCCCTCCACAGCCAGCTGCAGGAGCTGAAGGACATCATCTCCGGCACCATCCGCGTGGCGACGATTTACAGCATCGGCCTGCACGACCTGCCGCCGTATGTCAAAAAATTCATGCGGAGCTACCCGACCGTGAACGTCCACGTCGAATACCGCCGCGCCAACCAGGTTTACGAGGACGTGCTCGGCAACGTGGTGGACATGGGGCTGGTCGCCTATCCGACCAAGGACGCCAAGCTGGAAATCATCCCACTCCGCAAGGATGCGCTCGTGCTCATCTGCCATCCGCACCATCCGTTCGCCAAGCAGAAAAGCGTCAAGCTCAAGCAGCTCGTCGGGCAGAAATTCGTCGGCTTCGAGCCGGACATCCCCACCCGCAAGGCGCTCGACAAGATTCTCCGCGAACACGGCGTCAGCGTGAACAACGTGATGGAATTCGACAACATCGAAACCGTGAAGCGCGCCGTGGAAATTGACGCAGGCGTTTCCGTCGTGCCGCAGGGCACGGTCACGCAGGAAATCAACAAGCAGACGCTCGCCGCCGTGACCCTGGAAGACGGCACCTTTTTCCGTCCGCTCGCCGCCGTTTACAAAAAGAACAAGGTCCTTTCACCGGCGATGAAGCAATTCCTGGCGCTCCTCAAAGAAGGACGCTGAACCGGGCTTGAATTGAAATTGAAGACGGGCGGCAAGAAATTGCCGCCCGTTTTTTTTCGATCCGTCGTTGTCGGCGATTCAAATTCCCCGGCGGGAAGCTTGGGTCGCGAATCCGTCCGCCGTTGAACGATACCGCCATCACTTTTGACCTGCGTAAATCGCCTGGATTTCCGAGGCCGAAAGCGCGTGGTTGTAAATGCGAACATCGGCGATCTTCCCATTGAACAAACGGCCATGAGTGGCAGAACCAATTGAAAACGCGGTGGGAGCGAGCGGCGTGTTTGACTCGGTGTTCGCGGTCTGGACTCCGTTCACATAAAATTTTGTGACGCCATCGTTCCGCAACATGACAACATGATACCAAGCATCGGGAGAAGGAAAAGTATATCCGCTGGGAACCCACTTCACGCCGCCAAGCACACCGGTCAGATGATTTCCCGTGTTGTAGTTGTCCCTCGTCATGCCAAACGCAAATCCATCACCGGTATTGCCGTCGTCAAAACCCAGGCAAACCGCCATGGCAAACTGGTTGGTTGAAGCGGGATTTATCCACGCGGACAGCGACCAGTTATCCAGCTTGTTAAGCGGAACCGATTTGAAGCTGATGTGGTTGCCCACGCCGTTGAACCTGAAGGCTCCATTCGCCTTTCCGAATCTGTCTGCGCAGGGTTTCGCGCCAACAACACGGCCATTATTCCCATTCCCGCTGGCGTCATTTGCATTTCCATTTAACGGGTAATATGCAACCAATCCTTCTTCCACAAACCTGTGATATTTAATCTTCGAGTAACCAAACCAGCCACCGGTGATAAGTGCGGCAAGAATAATGACCACTGCTGCGATGCCAAAAATATTACGCCCTGTCCGCGCCGGCGCAGGAACCGGCGGTTGAGCCGCAGTCGCGCCGGAACCCGGTATTTGCGGCACGAAAATGAGGTTTTTGCAGGCCGGACAATTGATCTGTGCCCCCGAATAGCCGGTGTCGCACTGGATGTTCTGGCCGCATTGCGGGCAGGGAAATTGGAAGTCAGCCATAAAAATTATCAGACACAGAACCCGCCAGTTTCAGATATGACACGCGGCACGGCCGTTTATTAGACCGTTTTTCCAAAAAAGCGCAAGCCCGGCAATCCGGCTGCCGTTATTTCAAATTCGCCGGGTTCAACGGCTTCAGATCCTTCGGCAGAAAAATTCCGTCCTTGCGGATCAGCTCGCCGTCAAACCACACCTCGCCGCCGCCGCATTCCTTGCGCTGGATCAGCACCATGTCCCAATGCACCGCCGAATGGTTCCCATTGTCGCATTCCTCGTAGGCCTGGCCCGGCGTGAAGTGCAGCGAGCCGGCGATTTTCTCGTCGAACAAAATATCGCACATCGGTTCCTGGATGAACGGATTGAAGCCCAGCGAAAATTCGCCGACGTAGCGCGCGCCGGCATCCGTGTCCAGAATCTCGTTCAGCCGTTTCGTGTTGTTCGACGTGGCTTTGACGACCTTGCCGTCCTTGAACTCCAGCCGCACGTTTTCAAATTTTGTTCCCGAATAAATCGTCGGGGTGTTGAACTGGATCACGCCGTTCACGGAATTTTTCACCGGGCAGGAAAACACCTCGCCGTCGGGAATGTTCCGGTCGCCCTTGCACATCTTCGCCCCGATGCCCTTGATGCTGAACGTCAAATCCGTTCCTGGCGCCTTGAGCCGAACCTTGTCCGCGCGCTTCATCCGGCGCTCCAGCGGAACCATCGCGCGGGCCATCTTCGCGTAATCCATCGTGCAGACGTCGAAATACAAATTCTCGAACGCCTCGGTGCTCATGCCTGCCGCCTGCGCCATGCTCGGCGTGGGCCAGCGCAGCACGCACCAGCGCGTCTTGTTGACGCGATAATCCTGCACCGGCCGGGTGATTTTGGAATGCAACTGCATCCGGTCGCTCGGCACGTCGGAATTTTCGCTGATGTTGGCGCTGCCGCGAACGGCGATGTAGGCCTGCACCTTTTTCATGCGGAACATCTCAATGTCGCGGACGAGCGCGGCCTGCTTTTCGTTCGTTTCCAGCAGCAGCTCGCGGGAGACGCGCGTGTGGCGCACCTCGACCAGCGGCGTGCCGCCGGCGGCGCGGACGGCGCGGATGAGTTCCACGGAAAACTCGTCCGGCACGTCAATCATGTCGAGCAACGCGCGGTCGCCCTTTTTGATTTGCGTGGAATAATTGACGAGCAGCTTCGCCAGTTTGGTGTAACGCGGATCGGTCATAACTTGCGCACAGTATAAATGAAATTGCCGCGAAATGCCATCTCTCAAATGCTGTGGCGGGGAAATGGGCGATGAGGACGTTGCGCCGTCGCCCGCGGCGATCAGTTGAGAGGCGAAGCAAGGAACTAGTGCCGCCAACTCCGCCTCAAACGAGTCCCCTCCGTCAATCAACTAGGCGGCAAATCAAAAAAACATCACGGCCCCGGCACGGGCGTCGGCGCGGGGGCCGGCGGCGTGCTGGTGGACGGCGTGTGCGGCTGCAGCAAACTCTGCTGCATATAAACATCCAGTTGCTCCGGCTGATCCGGGAAATTCAGCGCGAGCGTCAGCAGGTTCTTGAACAATTCCAGTTGCAGCGCCTGCCGCGCGCTGTTCTTGGCGCCCTGCGCGCTGGATTTGCCGCCCGTCGCAGTTTCGCTCGTCTGAAACACCGCGTTCCAATTCGTGAGCAGCGCCGTCGCCGCCGCCAGCACCGGCGCGCCGAGTTGCGCCTGGTAATCCGTCACCCCGTTGACGAGCGTCTGCAACTCCTCCCCCAGCGCGCCGTCCGTGCAATTGCTGAACACCGTGCGGCCCTTCGGAAAACATTCCTTCATCTGCGGTCCGCTCTCGCCGAACTGCGCCTCCACCGCGCCGTAGATTTTGCCGACGGCCGCCGGCAGCGCCTTGCGGAAGGCGTCCTTGGCCAGCTTCTTCGACTCGCGCAGGGCCAGCTTCGTCTTGTCGTCCGTGAACGCGCTGCCCACGCCGGTGAGCGCCGCAGTGGTGGCCGTGATGCGCGCGGCGAACACCGCGCCCGGATTGTTGGCGATGAGCCGCGCCAGATGATCGGTGCCAAAGGCCACCAGTTCATCCATGCTGATGTGCGGGTCGTCGAACGGATTGGTGAGATAAATATGAAGGTCACGCATAATGGTTGATGAATTAAAGGTTCTGGTTTGATTTATCCAACGCTGACCAGAATGCTCCTGTCTCTAATTCTGTCAAAACAATTTTTTGCGCTATTTTCCCGGTGAAAAATTCCCTCCCCTTGTGCCGGCCACCGGCGGCTGAACCTTCAGACGCCATCCACCGTGGCAAGCACGACCATCTGAACCTTCAGACGGCATCCGCCATGGCAGGCAAGACCATCTCAACGTTCAGACGCGACCCGCCGTGGCAAGCAAGGGCATCTGAAGCTTCAGACGCGGCCTGCTGAAATAAGCAGGCTCATCTGAACGTTCAGACGCCATCCGCCGGGACAAGCAAGGCCGTCTGAAGCTTCAGAAGGCCATTGCCGGGCCGGCAAACGGCATATTGAACGTAATACGGCAATAGTTTATCGTTTATCATTAAAAATTACTTGACTTGTGTGATTTCTGGATTTAGGATGGGCGCATGAATATCATCCTATCATTTCTAGTTTTGCTTAGTTTCCTGGGATTTAGAATTTATTCGGCGGCAGTGACCATGAAATCGGGCCCAAATCGCCAGTCCCGTTTGATTCGAATTAAAAAGATGAGCTTCGTCATTCAAATTTTGACGGGGATATGCCTAGTCATGGGCTTCTATGAATTTCTGGCGTTCCTGTTTGGCTGGCCATCCACTATGCCGGGACGCCGCATTTTGGTCGGGCATGAACATTTATACACGACGGCGGGCGAAATGCCGGCGGAGGTGCTGTGGCTGTGGATTGTGCAAAAGCTGCTGGCATTTTGGGGCGGCATCGTGCTGCTGCGGCTGTTCTGGCTTTATGGGCGCGGCATTTTGTTCTCGGCCAAAAACGTGACGTGCATCCGTTTCTTTGGCTGGTGGATCATGATTGACTGGTTCATCGAATTTCAAATGCGGAGCGAGTTGCGAGACATGGATTTGAGCTGCACGCCTCTGTTCGTCGGCCTGCTGGTCATCTTTGCCGCCTGGATCATGAACGAAGGCCGGAAGATTCAGGAGGAACAGGAATTGACGGTTTGAAACCCAAAGGAAGAAAGCAAAATGAAGAATGAAGAAACCAACCAACTGACGCGCGGAATCCCGTTTCTTCATTCTGCATTCTTACTTCATCCTTCCCTTTAACATGCCCATCATCGTCAATCTGGACGTGGTTCTCGCGCAGCGCAAAATGCGGCTGAACGATCTGGCCGCCGCCGTGGACATCACGCCGCAAAACCTGTCCATCCTCAAAACCGGCAAAGCCAAGGCCATCCGCTTCTCCACGCTCGAAGCCATTTGCAAGGCGCTCGAATGTCAGCCCGGCGAGATTCTGGAATTCCGCCCCGAAATTGCGAAAGAGAAACTGGCCGCGCAAAGCTGATTGCACAGCGGCGTTCACGGGGTGCCGTTGCAGATTTCCTTCGCGCTCACCCGCGTCAAATCCTCCACCGCCCAGTCGGGTTTGTGGTGTTGCAATTCATCCAATGTTGCGCCGCCGGTCGCCACGGCCAGAACTTTCGCTCCGATGTGCTTTCCGCAGCGGATGTCGTGCGGCGTGTCGCCCACCACGACAACTTCCCCGCCGTGCAGACTTCCACCGAGCACACGCCGTCCGCGTTCGAGTGCGGCGGCGGCGATGTGATTGCGGTCCTCGCTGTCGTCGGCAAACCCGCCGGTCTCAAAATACTCCCACAGCCCGTAGCGCCGCAGCTTGATTTCCGCGCCGAGGCGGATGTTGCCGGTGAGCAGGCCGAGCCGGGGCGGATTGGGCAACGCCTGCAAATCGCGGATGAATTCCGGCACGCCCCGGCAGATCTCGCCGTTGGCGTTGGCGCAAAGATGGTCGAGCCAGAAAACGTAGCGTTCGAAGAACCGCCGGAAATTTTCCGGCGTGGCCGGGATGTTGTTAAGACCGAAAAGTTCGCGGGCGAGGCTGATGTCGGTGCGGCCGCCGAAGCGGATTTTCTCCACGCTTTCCGGGGCGTTGAATTCCGAGGCGAGGGTTTTGCCAAAGGCGCGCGAGCCGGCGCGGCCCGTGTGAACGAGCGTGCCGTCAACATCAAACAAAACGAGCCGAACCATGCGCGGAGAAGTTAAGCGGGAACGCGCCCGGCGGCAACGCGCTTTCCGCCGGTGAATAACTTTTTCTGGCCAACGGCTGGAAAAGTGGCATTCATCCGGTCAATCAGGAAACATCAGAAAGCAAAATTATGCCGCGAATCCGCGCTTTTACACTGATTGAACTGCTGGTGGCGATGGCGATCATTGCCGTGCTCGCCGCATTGCTTCTGACCGCAGTCGGACGCGCCAAGTCAACGGCCCGGGCGACCGCCTGCCGGAACAATCTCAAACAGTGGGGGCAGGCCACGCATTTGTTTGCGGCGGACCATGAAGATTTTCTGCCAAAGAACGGTTCATCCGGCGGCAATTCAACCACCGAAGGCTGGTATGTGGATTTGCCTGATGAAATCAATCTGCCACCCTATGCCCAAATGCCGTGGCGCACCAACGCGGCCATTGACCTCGGACATTCCATCTGGATTTGTCCAAGCAATGCGCGGCGAAGCAACGGGAATAATTTGTTTCATTATTGCCTTAACGAAAATGTCAATGGCACGAATCAGGTGAGATGCGCCTCCATTCGTCGGCCCACCGCCATGGTCTGGCTTTTTGACAATGGCGGGTTGGCACCGGTCGCTCAACAAAACAACGTCCACACCAATTTGCACAACCGGGGCGCGCAGTTCGTTTTTCTGGATGGCCACGTCGCGCGATTCCGGAACACCGTGTATTGGGATTTCAAAAACAACAAGGGTCTCACCAACAACCCGGAGCTGGTCTGGGTGCCGTAGGGGTGTTCACGGCGCGCGATGAACGCGGAAGAATCTGGCCCCGTCGGCAACGTTGTTCGTCGTGAAAACAAACGGGGAATTGGTGGTTGTGGCCGGAAGGTTGGTGGCAAACGGCGTCCATGCGACGAGATTCGACGAGACCTCGATGTCAAACACGCGGTTGTTTTGCGATTCCCAATTCAATGTGACGCCCTCGCTGGTGCGCACGCAGGAAATAATTTTGAACGGCGTGTCGTAGGGATTGTTGAAAACCATCAATACCGGCAGATGGTCGGAGGCGGTCATGTCATCATTGCTCAAAAGATCCGGTGGAAGGTTCGTGAGCAAATCGGTGCGAAAGACTTCATCGCCGGCGATGTTCGAAAATAAAAGCGCGCACGGCAGGATGTAATCGAAGCGCGTGTCGAGCGAGCCTTGAATGGATTCGGTCAAATCGGCGCGCGTGGCAGGATTGACCGGAATGGTCATCTGCAATCCGGCCGGCGGGCCGGTCAGACGCTGGATGGGCTGGCCGCTGACGTAATCCGCATCGGGGAAAAACGCGTCCTCGTTCATGTCGCCGTCCAAAACATACGGATGCATGCCGTTCGTGCCCGGCAGAAAAACCGCGGCAAAATAATTGGAGACGGCGGAGGCCATCGCGGCGCGCTTGTTCGCGTCGTCCTGCGGATTGCTGGAGCCGGTGGATTTCAAGTGCGTGACAAAGACGTGCAGCGGCAGCGGCCAGTTCGGCACGGCAATTTGCGCCTCGAACAGATCGCGCGTGAAGCCGGTGCCGGTGTAGCCGTAGGGGGCGAGGCTGGAAAACGCCATGTGGCTCGCCGAGCGCGTGATGGGGAACCGGCTGGCAATGACATTTTGGATGTAGCCGTCGCTCGTTGAATTGGTCGCCAGAAAATAACCCGGCAGAAAAGCCTTCATCCAGTCGGGCATCAACGCGAGACCGTTGGTGGGAATCTCATTAAACGTCACGATGTCCGGGTTCAGGTAAACCAGCTCGCGTCCGATGGCCTGGACCTGCGCGGTGTTGGTGCTCCAGTCAGCCACGCCGTTGCCGGCGACATTGTATTGCAAAAGGCGGATTTCGCCGTTCGTGGCGTCGAACGAAACGGGCGTGATGATGAGCGCGGCGGAACTGCTGTTTGTCGCGCCGGCAACATTCGTGATCGTCACGGAATAGCTGCCCGCCTGGCTTGTCGTCAGGTTGGTCAACGTCAGCGTGGCGCCGGTCGCGTCGGACAGATTGGTTCCGTTGAATTGCCATTGAAAATCCGGCGCGGGGCTTCCGGCCGCGTTCACGGAAAAAATGGCAAAACCGCCCTCCCCTGCCGCCTCGCTTTGCGGCTGCAACGTAATGACCGGCGCGCTGGCTGGCGACGGCGAATTTGTGGACGCGGAAAAACCGACGGTCAGATTGTCCAGGGCCACGGCGTGGTCGTTGCCGGTATCGTTCGCGTCGAACCAGCGCAAAAAAATTTCCTGTCCCGGCTGAATGACAACGCCCGTCAAAACCACGTTCGTGAACGCCCGCTCGTTGGCCGGATTGTTGCCATCCAGCGCGCCGGCCGTTGAGCCGGTGGTCGGCGTCGTGAAATCCAGGTTCGTGAACGGCGTCCAACTGCTCGCATTCACGGCGTCCGAATTCGTAATCGGACTGCTGCCGACCCGATACGAAAACGCGAGCTTCTGCGCGTTGGTGTTGCCGCCGTTGCGCCATTGTTCGCCGGTGTAGAAAACGGTGATGTTGCTCTGCACCGAGCCCGTGTCGTTCGTGAACCGGACGCCGTAGGCGAAATTCCCCGGTGTGCCAGAAGCCACCGAACCCAGCGCGCGCTCGTTTGATCCGCTCGCACCAAAGCTGTAAATCGCCCCCGTCCCGCTCGAACCGGTCCCGGCGGCATAGCTCGTGACATCGTTTGGAGCCACGCTTTTGGAAATATACCAGCCGGGCAAAGTCGAATTGTCCGTCCACGCGGGCGTGCCGTTGTTCGCCAGCGAATCGAAACTCTGCGAATACATCCCGCCGCTCATCGCAATCTGGGCGTTTGCGCTGGTCATCAAGCACATTCCGGCGGCAAAAAAAACAGCCAATCGGAGGGGCAATTTCATCGAAAAATCATTTGAGCCGAGTCATCGTCTCTGGTTGTAATCCGCCTGCGAATATTTTTCCCGCGCCAATTTTGCCGCGTGCTCCGCCAATGTTGCGTCGGGTGAAACGTCATTCCACTTCACGGAAAAACTTTTTGCCGCCGCGGCGCGCATCGCATTCTCCCAGTCCGCCCGCGCGATTTTTACCGGCGGCTGGACCGAGCCTTGAATCAGCAAACCGAGCTTGTTCCGCCGCTGCGCCGCGCCGGCGATTTTCTTGCCGTGCCAGAGCAGGTCGGATTTTTCGTGTCCGACGAAACACTGTCCCGGAATGGATTTTTTGCAGCACGGCGCGAGTTCGGTTTTCACCTCCAACTCCGCGAACGCCAGCCGCAACCAGTCGTGGATGCGCCGGTAGCTTTCTTCCGCCTTCACGGAATGCCATTCGTGTCCCGGCGGGAAGACGGCGCTGTAGGTCCAGTCGGCGGCGTGCGGCACGATGCCGCCGCCGGTCGGACGCCGGATGAGCGGACGCAGCAACGTCGCGCGTTCCACGTCCGCGTATTTCTGGAAATAGCCAAACGTGGCCGCCGGCTCCGTCCAGCCGTAAAACCGCAAGACCGGTTTGCCGAGGCGCGACACGGCCTCCAGCAGCGCCTCGTCCAGCGCCATGTTGAACGCGGCATCGCATTTGCCGGAGTTGACAAGCAACCAGGAATTCATTTCAGCCACAGATTAACACAGATGCACACAGATTTTGAACTGTCAAAAATATCGCGCAACTCGCCTCATCTGTTTTCAATCTGTGTTTCATCTGTGGCTTACAGGTTCTTTCACGCCGGTTTGCGGACACCATTTCAACAGTTCGCAGTTCGCGCAATCCGGCCTGCGCGCATCGCAGCGCCGGCGTCCGTGCCAGACCAGCCAGTGGCTGAACAGCAGCCAGTGGCTCCGCGGCAGCAGCTTCATCAGGTCCCGCTCGATTTTCTCCGGCGTCTTTTCCGTCGTCAGGCCGAGCCGGTGTGACAGCCGCATCGCGTGCGTGTCCACGACGACGCCGACCACCACGCCGAACGCGTTTCCCAGAACCACGTTTGCCGTCTTGCGCCCGACGCCGCCGAGCCGGATCAATTCCTCCATCGTGCGCGGCACCTCGCCGCCGTGCAGCTCCACGAGTTTGCGGCAGCAGTTCTGGATGTTCCTCGCCTTGCTGCGGAAAAAGCCGGTGGACTTGATGGCCTGTTCCAGCTTGGCGCGCGGTGCGTCCGCAAAATCCGCCGCCGTGCGGTATTTTTGGAACAAATCCGGCGTGACGATGTTGACGCGCTTGTCGGTGCATTGCGCGGAAAGGATCGTGGCGATGAGCAACTGGAGCGGGTCGGCATGAGTCAGCTCGCAATGCGCGTCGGGATAGGTCTTTTGAAAACCGGCGATGATTTTTTTCAGTCGCGTGGTTTTGGATTGCTTGCTTTCGCTTGGCATTTCTCTCCGTGTTGCACTAGACCCGCAGGTAGACGTAAATGGCAAAGACGATGGCAGCCAGGCCGGCAACGGCGGCCAAAGTCCACAGCAGATTCCGCCGCCGCGCCGCCATGGCAAACGTGGAAACGATGATGGCCGCCTGCGCGGCGAGCATGCCGAAGAAGAATTTCTGGCTCCGTTTATGGTGCCGCTCCGCCGAAATGTTCGCCTTGTGCACCTGCAACTCCAGCAGATAGCCAATATTCTGATTCAAGGCGGCCTCGGCATCGTAACGCAGGGCGGCGAAGCGCATTCCGGCGGCGGTCAAATCCCGCGCGGCGGACTTGTCGCCGGGGGGCAACGATTTTTCAAGTTGCGCGAAGACTGCATTGGCCGGGACGAGCGCGGCGTCAAAATTCCGCGCCTGGTCGCGGGTGGATTGCAGCGTGGCAGCAAGCGTTTTGTCATCCGCCGCCTTGACGGCCGCGTCAACCTCGGCCTCCGGCTTGTCCGACTGAACGGCGGCCAGCGCGGTTTGCACGCCGGGGTCGGTCACTGAACCGGCGACAGCGGGAATTTTCTCCAGTGCGGGGTTGTCAATTGGATGAACATCGGTGGTGGCTTCCAGCAATTCCAGTGTGTTGCGCTGCATGGCCGCGCGCATTTTCTTGGCCTGAAAATAACCCCATTGGTCGCCGGCCTTGGATTGAAGCTGCGCCGCGAAGGCGCGGTCGTATTGCGCGCGGGTCATTTCGCTGGAGGCCAGACCGGCCAGCAACGTGGCGATGACCGTCATCACGATGGGTGTGGCCGAGAGGATTTTGCCCCATTGGGTCTGCGGCATGTCCTTTTTCAATTCTTCAGGAACGGTTACTTTCATAAGCGCGATTTTGCCGGAAGTCCCCGGCTTTTTCCATTTTTTCAATTTTATTTTGTCGGGACGGCATTCGTGACAACGGCGGGGGCGGTTTGCTTTGCCGTGGCGTTCGCGACGGCGGCCTGGGCTGCCGCCGTCTCCGCCTTGGTTTTTGCGTCGGCGTCGCGCTGGATTTGTGCGGCGGATTCTTGACCGTGCTGGCCGTTCGTCCAGCTGTAGATCCAGCCTTCTTCGTTGAGGTAGGAATAAATCCACCACACGAAGAACAGCGTGATGAGCACCTTGGGCAGGACGGACGATTTTTCAGCGTAACGGTCGCTGACATCAATCGTTGAACCGGGCGGCAGCTTGGCAACACCGGTGAGGCTGGTGCCGAAGGGCACGTTGATTTTGGCCCTCGCATTCACCGCCCAGCCGTTGGCATCCAGAATAGGGCCGAGATTGCGCTTGCGGAGATTGATGTAGGCCAGAATCAGCGAAGGCCCGGAAACGATCAGCATGATGCCGGCGACCACGATCGGCAGCTGCCACGCCGCGAATCTGCCCATGAAGGCGGCGATGCCCGCAAACGCCGCCGCCAGGCTGCCGACGGCGACACTCAACAGAGCAATCACGCTGGGGTCAAACATCGGCTTCTGCGGTCCCGCGGCGGAAGCGCCGGCGGTGACATTGGCGGTGGCGGCGAGGTTTGCATTCACATCGGCGTCCGCCGCCGCCGCGCGCTTCGCGACCTGTTCCTCGACCAGCCGCACCAGCTTTTTGTATGGCGCCCAAAACGCCTGGCGCAGACTGATGGGATTCGACAAAATCCTGATGATGGTCGCGTCATAATCGCGGCCCTTGCGATCGTAAAAAATCCCGTTGCGACCGACCATCAGGTTGTCGTCGTCGCCTTGCGAGAAAATCGCCACGATGCTCAACTTCTCGCCGGTGTCCTTGCGCGTGCAATCGCAATAAGCCAGATACGCGCCCGCCATGCCGGCCATGGCCGCGTGCCGTCCGGCGTCCTCGACCGTAAGGCACAAATCACAACTCCGCTGGTCGAGAAACAGCTTCCCGGCCTGGAAAATCGCCGGCGTCGTGCGGCTGTAAAAATTCTTGAAGCTGACGAAATTGACGCAGAGCGTGTAAAGGTCGCGGTTGAAGCGGATCAATTTCTCCACAGCGGCAATCGCATTGGCCTCCGGCTCCAGCGCCTTGTCCTTGACGATGAGCGCGTTGATTTTCGCCGGCGCCCCGCCGGCCAGAATTTCGCGGACGCGGTGCAGTCCGAGTTTTTCCACCGCCGCGCCGACTTTGCCGGCCGACCAGTTTTCAAACGGGGCGAGCTGGGCAAGGAGCGAATGCCAGTCGGCTTCGGTGATGGCATTTTTATCGCCGAGCAGCGGCTTGACAGCGGCGGCCTGGAGCGCGGCGAGCGCGACGGCCCACGCAGGATTCACATTTTCGGACAGCGGCAACGGTTTTCCAGCGTTGATGCGCGCCAGCGGAAAGCCGGCGATTTCCGCCGTGTTGACCGTCAGTTCCTTCGCCGCCAGCGCGGCGTATTCCGATTCCGGCCGGTTCAGCAACGCAACGGCGCGTTCGTCAAATGCGGCCAGGCGGCAGCGGGCGAAGTAGTCGTCCACCTTTGCCCGCACCGCTTTCACGGCGGCAAAGGCGGCAGCAGTGGCCTCGCCCAGCGGCAGGATGCTCTTGTCACCCTCGGCCTGTTTCCACCAGTTGGAATACGCCTGCGCGTCGGCAAAAAACTGGTCCACCTTCGCCTGGCTGATGCCGGGCTTGCCGCTGCGGTCAGCCTCGGCACCGAAACAGGCCATGATGTCGGTGATGGCCATCTTGGTTGCATCATCGCCGGCGGCATCGGGAGGAATGATGCCGTCGCCGTTGAAATTGGTGGCGGCAAAAATTTTCGCGGTGTCCGCCACGTCGTCGAGATCAATGGTGGCGGTGTCCGCCTTGCCCAGGATTTGGCGGGCCGCGCCGAGGATCTGCTTCCCCTCCGGCGTGACGTCGTTGATGGCGGCCAGCGGCAGCGACGGCGAACCCTTCAGCAAATCGTCCGGATTTTTCAGCAAGCCCGTGGCCCATTTGGCGGCGGCGATGATTTCCGGCGCGCGGATGCGGCCATCCTTGTCGGTGTCGATCAGGTCCAGTGTGCGGCTGTCAAACTCCAGACCGCGCGTCGGGCAGGCAAGCGCGACCCAGAGCTTCTGGTCGAGCTGGTCGAGATTGGCCAGATCGGCGCCGGACTCGATTTTGACCTGGTCAAAGCCGCCGGCGCGAAAAAATTTCCATGTGTGGGTTGCGGTCATTATTTTCCCTTTGAATTTATGCTGAAAGGTTAATGAAAATCCGGCGGAAGTAAATTTCAATCCAAATTTTTCGCCAGAAAATCTAAAATCCTTTGTTCATATTCAATCCGGCCAAAGGCCAGCATATCCACATGAGCCGCGCCGTCAACCGACCAGAGCTGCTTCGGTTCCGCGGCGGCATCAAACAACGCCTGCGACTCCGGCAAAGTAGTGTCGCGGTCCGCCGTCCCGGCAATGAAGAATTTTGGAACGGTCATCTTGCCAACTTGTTTTATCGGACACAAATCGTCGGCGTCAAATCCCAGCCGTGATTTCATCTGCCACGTCAAAAACGGCGTGCCCAATTTCCCCAACCAACCGAATCTGGCTTCCAAACGGTCCGTAATGGCTTGTTGAATCGTTAAGTAAACCGATTCCAAAATCATGGCGTTGACTTGCAAGGGAGGATTCGCCAGAACAGCCGCCGCCCCGCCCATCGACAATCCGTTGACACAAACCTTTTCACCAGGAAATTTCTGACGAACAAAATCCACGGCAGCGGCAGCATCACGACTTTCCAAGTATCCGGCGGTGATGTGTCTTCCAATGCTTTCGCCGTGAGCTTGAAAATCAAACAACAGCACCGAATAGCCGGCATGAAAAAGAAATTCGGCATGATCCACCAATTGCAATCGGTTGGCGCGAATGCCATGCATCAAGATGACAACACCTTTTCCCGGCTGGCCAGAAAGCAGCCAGCCATGCACTGTTGCGCCGCTGGAACTTTGGAATTGAATCGCTTGAACCGGCAAATTGGCGGGCGGTTTTCCAATTTCGCAATTGCTTGGAGCAATCAGAACCGTTCCCTCGTGCCACGCGAACAAAACAAAGGCAAACGCAGCGACCAAAAGAAGGCCGGCAACTATTTTCAGCTTTTTCTTCAAACGCTCCGAATTTGTCAAACCAACTGCGGCTCCACAATTTCTTTCGGCGGTTTGCCGGTTGGCGTGCCGTCCTCGGTTTCGGGATATTCGAAGATCCGGCCCTCGTAATTGCGGATGAGCACGCGGCCCGCGTTGCGGCAGAGGATGTATTCGGGATTGATGGGCACCTTGCCGCCGCCGCCGGGGGCGTCAATCACATATTGCGGCACGGCGTAGCCGGTCGTGTGCCCGCGCAGTTGCTCCATGACTTCCAATCCCCTGGCGACGCTCGCGCGCAGGTGCGCGGAACCGGCGATGAGGTCGCACTGGTAAAGGTAATACGGCTTCACGCGGCACATCAGCAGTTTCTGGACAAGCGCCCGCATCACCGTCACGTCGTCGTTGACGTGTTTGAGCAGGACGCTTTGATTGCCGAGCGGGATGCCGGCGTCGGCCAGCCGGCCCGTGGCGTCGCGGACTTCCGTCGTCAGTTCGCGCGGATGGTTCGAGTGGATGCTCACGAACAGCGGATGAAACTTTTTCAGCATCGCGCACAGCTCCGGCGTGATGCGCTGCGGCAAAAACGTCGGGATACGCGAACCGATGCGCAAAAATTCCACATGCGGAATCGCGCGGAGCCGGCCCAGCAGACTTTCCAGCCGATCGTCGCTCAACAGCAGCGGGTCGCCGCCGCTCAACAACACGTCGCGGACTTCCGGGTGCGCGGCGATGTATTCGATTTGTTTGTCGTATTCGGGATGGAAATCGTAGCCGCTGGCGTTGCTGACGAGCCGCGAGCGCGTGCAGTAGCGGCAGTAGCTTGCGCAACGGTCGGTGACGAGAAACAGCACGCGGTCGGGATAGCGATGGACGAGACCGGGCACCGGCGAATGCGAATCCTCGCCGCACGGGTCGCTCATTTCCCACGGCGCGGTCTGCGTCTCCTCGATGCGCGGAATCACCTGCCGGCGGATGGGGCAATGCTCGTCCGCCGGATCAATCAGGCTGAAAAAATACGGCGTGATGGCGAGCGCGAGCTTGGTGTTCGCGAGCTTCGCGCCGGCAAATTCCTCCGGCGTGAGCGTCGGCATCAGCCGCTGCAATTGTTCCGGCGTGGTGATGCGGTGTTTGAGCTGCCAATGCCAGTCATTCCAATCGGCGTCGGAAACATCGTGCCAGAAACCCCGGCCTGCGGAGTGAAATTCCTTCAGAAACTGGAACCGGTGGTCTGATGGCGGCTCCCCGCTATCCGCCTGTGAATTGTCATCCTTCATTTTCTCAATGGGAAACAATAGATTGGAATCGGTTCCTGTCAAGTGAACCGCTTCCGCGTCCGCCGCGCTCAAGCCTTGCCGCCCGGAATTTCCGGCTTGATGGCGGTGTCCATCGCACGGCGTTGAGCGTCGAGCGCATCCAGCTTTTTTATCGCGTCTGCGGCGGCTTTTTTTGAAGGAACGGCCGGCGGGCGCCTGGCGATGCCGCCGGTGGCGGGCGTGACAGCGGTGCGACCGTCGAGATAATCGGCGAGCGTGCGGCGGTAGGCGTCGGTCAAAACCGCGAACGGCGGGGCCATTTGCCAGTGCGCCAGTTCGAGGTCGCGCAGCCGGGCCTGGAAAATGGCCGTCTGCCGGGTGAAATCGAAATTGCGGATGACGGCCTGCAACGAAATGGCCGCATGCACCGGCAGGCTGTTTGACGTGGCGCGGAATTCCACCGGCACGCTCAAAATTTCATCGAGCTTGCCGCGGCTGACGGCGGATGTCCATGCCGGGCCGGCGTCACGCGCGGCAAAGCTGACGGCCTGCAACGCCCACCATTTTTCGACATCAACCGGCCGGGGAAAATCCGCGGCGAACGCGGACTGAAAGGCGGTCTGCCAGTTGTAGCAGCGCGGCAGCAACCGGATCATGGCGCGCAAATTTTTCGCGCCGTCGTTCAGCGACAGCAGCCCGCTCACGAACAATTGCGCACTGGCGCGATAAACGCCGCCGTCGTTGCCCCTCAATTGCGCGTCGTCCGGCCAGCTTAATTGTTCAAACGTCAGCGCGGGGCGTTCCTGCAAAACGGCGCGCGCCTTCGCAAACGCATCCACTCCGCGCCTGCTGGCGTTGATCCGGCTTTCCAGCAGGCCGTTGACGGTCTGCTCCGGCGGCGACAGGATCATTTCCGGGGCGCCAGCGGCGAGCAGCTGCTGCGACAAACCCTCGGTGAGCCACGCGGGAATCTCGGCGGAGCGGATACCGGGGTTGTCGCGGTTGGCCAGCTCCAGCAGCACCGCGCCGGTGAGGGTGCGGGTCAATTGCGTGCGGGACACAACCTCCGGCAGTTCGACGCGGCAGTTCCAGATGCCGGCAAAACGCGAGGAGATGATGGCGACATTTTCATCGGGCGGCGCCTCCGGATGCAGCGCGAGAAAAATCCGGCCGCCCCACGGCGCCGAGGGGTCAATGCCCAGTTCGCGCCAGAGCGATTTTTTGATGCGCTCGGCGGAAACAGCCAGCAGCGCCGGATCGAGCCGGACAAAGTCGTCGTTGGTGACGGCGACGGACGGGAAATTTTGACCGGCGTTGACGACGACGAACTGTCCGGAAACGCTGCTGCGAACGGCGGCCATGTCCGGCAGCGGCGACTGGGCGCGGGCAATGGCGGGAAAAAGCAGCGCGCCGGCTGCGAGAAGCGACAAACCGTTGAATCGTTGAATCGTTGAATCACAGGCCCGATGCAACGATGCGACAAGGCAACGGTGCGACAACGGTCTCATTTTTTGTCCGACCTGGCTCCGGCCTTCGCCGGCGCGGGTTTCGCCCCGTCCTTTGCCGGTTTGTTTTTGCCTTCACTGCCGGCGGTCGCGGATGCGGTGGAATCTTTTTTGGCGGCCTGTTTGTAACCCTCGCTGCGGTGATCGGTGATGTAAAAGCCGTTGCCCTTGAAAAGCAACCCGCCCCCGGCGCTGATTTTCCTTTTCACCCGGCCGCGCCCCCATTTTTTCCGGGCGCAAAGCTCCTTCGGACAGGATTTCAGCGGTTCCGCGGAAATGGATTGAAAAATTTCAAACTCGTGCCCGCATTTTTCGCAGACGTATTCGTAAGTCGGCATCGGCAATTTGCAAATGGATTTTTCCCGGCGCCGCGGGTCAGTGTGACGGCGTGCCGGCCGGCGCCGGGGCGTTCGTGGATGACGGGGTGACGTGAACGGAGCCGTCGGACCCGACCTCGACGTTCAAATTGTAGGCCGGGGAGCCGGCGGCGGGCGCGGTGCTGGCGATGGGCGGCGGGCGCTGCATGAGCAATTGTCCGCCCTTGAGCGGCTTGGTGGGGTCAACGCCTTCGCGCATCCATTCGAGCCGGCGAGCGATGAGCAGGTCGTCCCGCAATTTGCGGACCTGGGCGCGCACCTGGGCCAGATCGTTGAACTTGCGTTCCAGTTCCGCCCTTTCGGCGATCTGCCGTTTCAATTCCCTGTCAAGAAAAGCGTTGTTCGTTTCGGAGGAGGCGAGCTTGGCGCGCGTGGCGCTGATTTGCTGGTCCAGGGCGGCGATGGTGTTGGAGAGCGACGTGGCGCGCTGGTCGAGTTCCTGGTTTTGTGTCTCCAAACCGGTGATGCGGTCATTAAGATTCGTGATTTGCTGCTCGGCGCCCTGAAGCGAGACCGCCGTGATGGCGAGGGCGGTGGCGGCTTCGGCCAGTTGGTTGGAAAGCGCCAGAGACACCTGGCGGTTCGTGGCGAGATCGTTGTTCAACGTCAAATTCGCCTGACTCAAATCCTCGATGTGGATGTTGGCTTTGACGATTTGATTGGAAAAATCAACAATCGTGTTGGCGCTGTCTTTTTGCTGTGCGTCGGCCTGTCGCTTGACCGCAACCAAGGCGACGGCAAACCCGATGCACGCCACGGCGAGAATCGTAATTCCTATTTTTGTATTCATAACGTCTCAAGATGGCCGCAAGGAGCGCACTTGACAAGTGCGCTCCACCACTTTTATTCCACCGCAAAAATCGGACCAGACCGGACACTCCCCCGTTCAGGGCTTGGGTGCCGCCGCCGGTCCCGCCGGCAAACTGGGCTGCGCCGAAAGCAGCGTCTTCAGGGCGGGATCCAGTATTTCCACACCGGGGCTTTTGCTCAACTTGTCAAAATATGCGGGCGCCAGTTCCCGGAGTTTTTGTCCGGTCAGGGAATCCTTGAGGTATTCAGCCACGGTGATTTCGGACGTCGGCAGCTTGTCGGTCAGCGCCAGCTTCCGGGCCGGCGTCTTGTCAATCAACTGGATGATGTGGTAGCCGTATTGCGTGGTCACCACGTCGCTGATTTGATTGTTGGTCAACGCAAACGCCGCCGTCTCAAAGGCCGGGACCATGGCGTGGGCCGGGTCAACGCTGGCTCTCGCAAACGGGGGCAGTTCGCCGCCGCTTTCCTTGGTCTGAACATCTTCGGAATATTGTTTGGCCAACGCCACGAAATTCGTGCCGGCGCGGGCCTGCCTGAGAATGTCGTCAATCTGACTCCGCTTGGCCTTGACCTGGTCATCGGCCAGCGGCGCCTGCGTGGTGGGATCCATCGTCAGCAGCAAAATGTGGCGGACATGGGCCGTCTCAGGCATCTCGGAAGCCGTCGGATGGTCGGTATAATATTTCTGGATTTCGGCATCCGTGGGCGCGGCGTTCAATTCGCGAATCATCACCGCCGTCGCCGTTGACTGCTGGGTCCTTTCGGTGCGCCAGTCGTCGAATGTCTTGCCGGCGGCCTTCAACTGCACCTCCACCGCCTGCTGCGTGCCGAACTGTTTGATGACCTGGGCGACGTATTGGTCCGCGTCCTTCTTGCCTTCCGCCTTGTCCGCGTCGGTCGCCATCTGCAACAGAATCTGGTTCACAATCAGGTCGTTCAAGGCGGTCCTGGTGATTTCGTCCGACGGAAGAGTCTGCCCCGCGGCGGCGGCCCTGGACTTGATGGCGTCCGTCACCCCGTCCAACTGGCTCTGTTTGATTTCAAATCCATTGCCCTTGGCGATCACCGGGTCGCCAAACAGCGCCGCCATCACGTCGGCCGGCTTGCTGTTGGTGGCGGTGGCGGCAGCGGCGGTGTCCGCCGGCGCATTTGTCACCGCAGCGCCGCCGGTCACGGCGTGTGCGCTCGGCAGCGAGATCAGGGCCGCAGCCAGCGCGGCAGAAAAAATCATCTTGGTTTTGGTTTTCATGTCTTGTTTTAATTTTCGGTTTTAACGTCGGTTATAATTTTACCACTTTCACATTGCTGATGTCATTGTCTTTCTGAAGCTCGTTCAAAACGGCCTTCGACGGCGCGCTGTCCAGGTTCAAAACCATCAGCGCCAGCCCGCCCGCCGTTTCGCGCGTCAGGCTCATGTTTGCGATGTTGACCTTGTGCTTGGCGAGCAGCGTGCCGAGATAGCCGACGATGCCCGGCCGGTCCTTGTTGTTCAACAGGAGCAGCGTTCCCTTGACGGGAATCTCCACCGGCGTGCTGAACAGCCGCACGATGCGCGGATTGTTCGGCGAGCCGAAAAATGTCCCGCCGGCGGAAATCAATTTTTTCCCGCCGCCGAAAACCTGGACGTGGACCCACTCGTTGAACGTGACCGGCTCGTCGGATTTCTTTTCCTCGACGTTGATGCCGATGCTCGCGGCGACGGAACGGACGTTCACATTGTTCACGTCCTTGAGATTGCTCGTGGACAAAAAGCCGCGCAGCACCGCGCGCGTCACCGGGTCAATGTTCGGCAGCAGCCGGGCATTGCCGCCGTAGGTGATGTAAAGACGGTCGGCGCCCGCGGGCGAAAGCTGCGCCACCAATTTGCCGAGCGCCTCGCCCAGCGGCAGATACGGCTTCACCTGTTCGTAGGTCTTCGCGTCAAGATACGGCAGATTCACCGCGTTGCGGACTTCGCCGGTGAGCAGATAGCCGGCAATGACCTCGGCCACCTCAATGCCGCATTTTTCCTGCGCCTCCTTCGTGCTCGCGCCCAGATGCGGCGTCAAAATCAAATTCGGCTGCCTGCGATACGGATGGTCCGCAGGCAGCGGTTCGACGGCATAAACATCCAGCGCCGCGCCGGCCACCTTGTTGGATTCCAGCGCGGCAATCAAATCGTTTTCAGCGATGATCTCGCCGCGCGCGCAATTCACGATGCGCACGCCGGGCTTCATCTTGGCAAAAGCGGCGGCGTTCAGCATGTGCTTCGTCTCCGGCGTCACCGGCATGTGGACGGTGATGAAATCCGCCACGCGATAAAGTTCATCCACGCTGTCCGCGAAATCCGCGCCGATGGCCCTGGCGCGTTCCTCGGTGAGATAGGGATCGTAGGCGATGACGCGCATGCCGAAGGCGATGGCGCGTTTGGCAACCTCCGTGCCGATGCGGCCCATGCCGAGCACGCCGAGGGTTTTGCCGGCCAGCTCCATGCCCTGAAACAACTTCCGGTCCCACTTGCCCGCCGTCATTGAGGCATGCGCCTGCGGCACCTTGCGCGCGAGCGACAGCAGCATGGTGAAGCTCAATTCCGCCGTCGTCACCGTGTTGCCGCCGGGCGTGTTCATCACCACCGTGCCGTGTTGCGTGGCGGCCTCGATGTCCACGTTGTCCACGCCCACGCCGGCGCGGCCGACGACGCGCAGCTTCGGTGCGGCCTCGATGACTTTTTTGGTGACTTTCGTCTCCGAACGGACGACGAGCGCGACGGCATCCGCCACGAGTGGAAGCAGCTCGGCTTCCGGCAAGCGTTTCGGCAGCACGACGACCTGAAATTCAGGCCGCTGTTGGAGCAGCGCGATGCCTTTCGGCGAAATCGGATCACAAACGACAATTTTCATGCAAAAAGGAGTGTGAGTGTATGCCGGGAAACGGGAAAGGTCAAACAATGAATATCCGCGTTTTCGCGCCGGGCGAAAGGCGGGCCGTTTCACGGCGTCGGCCCAAAATTGCAATAAAAAACGCCGGGCGGATTGGAAGTTCCGCCCGGCGTGGTCTGTGGAAATTGATTACGGCAGGATTTTTTTCACATCATCAGTCACGGCGATAGTGGTTGTGCCGACATTCGTGATGACCGTGGTGGTCGTGCGATCCATGTCACGGTCATCGCCGTTGAAATTGATCGTCCCGGTGACATGGACCTGATATTTCACAAGCTTGCCGTCCGCGAGCCAGAATTTCACGGAGCCTTTGGCGTTGGAGACGGCCGGGCCGCCGTTGCCGCCCCTTCTGCCGCGGAACGACATCAGCGTCTTGGCGCTGTCATCGGTCAGATCGCCGGAAATCGTGTCGGCGTCCTTTTTCAACTCCTTCACCATGCCGGCAAGATCCGCAGCCTCGACCGCCGGAGTTTTGAGATTCTGAGCCGCGCGAGTGATCATCATTCCGGGGTTGAAACCGCCACCGCCGTTGTTTTTCAGGGCATCAGCCAGCGATTGCCAGCCGTCGTCCAGTTTGACCGCGCCATTGGTGCCCTTGAGCACGGCCTCGCTGGTGTTGTCGCCGAAGCTCATGGACAACGTCGTGTAGCCGTCCTTCTCGGTTTTTCCGTCCGTCGGGCCGGGCTGGAAGGGCGAATTGGCGCCCATGTCCGTCGTGGTCTGCTAGGTGTAATTGGCTGCGCTGCCCAGCGCGGCGGCCGCACCGGTCACTTCATCCTTGGGACTGGCATCCGCCGCCAAAAGCGGGGCTGCCGCCAGAATCATCATGCCAAGCAAAATATTTTTTTTCATAGCGATTGGATATTGTTTCAGTTGGTTTCAAATTTCGGGAACGATTTGAGCCTGCCACCGTCAGCCGGCGGATTCAAATCAAAAAACCCTATTTCTTTTGCCGGAATCCGCTATCCTCCGCGCCCATGAGCAAGCTGCTGCTGATTGACGACGAGGAGGACGTGCGGTATTCGTTCGAACGGATTTTCAATTCACCGGACATCGAGCTGGCCACCGCCTCGTCCGGCGAGGAGGGATTGAAGGTCATTCCCAAGTTCAAACCCGACCTCGTGCTGATGGACGTGCGGATGACCGGCATGACCGGCCTCGAAACCCTGCGCCGCATCCGCGCCGCCGATCCCAAGCTGCTCGTCATCTTGATGACCGCCTACGGCACCACGCAGACGGCCATCGAGGCGATGAAGCTCGGCGCCTACGATTACCTGCTCAAGCCGTTCGACGTGCCGAAGCTGAAGGAAATCATCGCCAACGCGCTCAAGGCCGCGCGCGACATGAAACAGGTCGTGTCCTACCAGCCGCTGCTCGAATCCGAGGATTACGAGCTGGGCATCGTCGGGCGCAGCGAACCGATGCAGCAGGTGTTCAAGCTCATCGGCCAGGTCGCCGGCACCGACGCCACCGCGCTCGTCACCGGCGAGAGCGGCACCGGCAAGGAGCTGGTCGCCCGCGCGATTTACCATCACAGCAACCGCAGCAAACAACCCTTCCTCGCGGTGAACTGCGCCGCGATTCCCGAACAGCTTCTGGAAAGCGAATTGTTCGGCCACGAAAAAGGCTCGTTCACCGGCGCGACCGTCCAGCGCATCGGCAAATTCGAGCAGTGCAACCACGGCACGATTTTTCTCGACGAAATCGGCGACATGACGCCCGCCACGCAGACAAAAATCCTCCGCGTGCTGCAATCCGGCACGTTCGAGCGCGTCGGCGGCAACTCGCCCATCCAGGTGGACGTGCGCGTCATCGCCGCGACGAACAAACAGCTCGAAGCCGCCGTCGCCGCCAGGCAGTTCCGCGAGGATTTGTTTTACCGGCTCAACGTCGTGCGCATCCACATCCCGCCGTTGCGCGACCGGCGCAGGGACATTCCGCTGCTGGTCAATTACTTTCTGGAGAAAATCGCCCGCGAAAACCAGCACGCGCCGAGGTCCGTCGCCACCAGCGTCATCAAGACGCTTGAAAAATACCACTGGCCCGGCAACGTGCGCGAGCTGGAGAACGCCATCCGCCGCGCACACATCATGGCCAAGAGCGACGCGATTCTGCTGGGCGACCTGCCGCCGGAAATCGCCGGCAACAGCGCCCCGTCGCCGACAGCCGCCGCAGGTGAAACGGCCGCCACCGACGCCGCCGCCATTGCCCGGCAATTGTTCCAGTGGGCGCGGCGCGATCCGAAGTTGAAAATCATTCCCGCCGTGGAGCGCGAGCTGGTGGTGCAGGCGCTCAAGGAAACGGGCGACAACCAGATTCAGGCCGCGAAGCTGCTGGGCATCACGCGCGCCACATTGCGCAAGCGCATCGAGAAATTCGGCATCCAGCGCGAGTTGAATGTGAAGTAAGCAGGCGCAACTTGAAATGCCAGATTGGCATTTCAAAAATTGAAACTTGAGGCGCCAAATTGGCACCTCAAACGTCGGTCGTGGCGGACGACGTTACCTGCCTTATGTTTTCACCGAGCAGGGCGTGGCGATGCTGTCCAGCGTCCTGCGGAGCAGACGCGCCGTGCAGGTGAACGTCGCCATCATGCGCGCGTTTGTGAGCTTGCGCCGGTTGCTGGCAACAAGCGAAACGCTGGCCCGGAAATTTGCCGAGCTGGAGCGCAAGCTCGAAGGCCACGACGAAGCCATCAAATCACTATTCGACGCCATGCGCGAATTGATGCAGCCGCCGGTGAAACCGGGACGCGAAATCGGTTTTCACGCCATCGCCAGGGAACGCAGGCTTGGTAACGCCAAGAAAACATGACTTCGTGGCCGCAGGCACGCCGGGAAAATCCGGCACCCAGCGCGAGTTGAATGTGAAATGATGCCAGCCCCGCCTTGACACGACCGGTTTCATGGCTATCCTCACACGTTCCGGTTTTCACCCGGAAGGAAGCCGAATCAATTTATGAAACGCCAGTATCAACCGAAGAAAATGCGCCGCAAGCGGCAGCACGGGTTTCTCGCCCGCAATTCAAGCAAGAGCGGCAAGGCCACGCTGGCCAACCGGCGCCGCGTCGGCCGCAAACGCCTGACCCCGGTCTAGGTTTCGCGCGCCATGCCCGCCGCATCGCCGAAACGCCTGCGACTGAACCGCGCCTCGCGCATCCAGCAGAACCGCGATTTTGCGCGCGTGCGGCAGCAGGGCGAACGGCTCGCGCTGGGCTGCCTGATTGCGAACTGGAAAAAACTGCCGGAGGGCGGCACGCCCCGGCTCGGCGTGGTCACGAGCAAAAAAATCGGCGGCGCGGTCGCGCGGAACCGGGCGCGGCGGCTGCTCCGCGAAAGTTTCCGGCAGCACCAAAATGAACTCTCACAGCCGGTCGAACTGGTTCTGGTCGCGCGAAATTCCATCGCCGGGAAACCCTTTGCCGGCGTGGAAAAGGATTTTCTGGCGGCGCTGAAACGCGCAGGCCTGCTGAAAAATTGAACCGTGAATCCGCTCCAGCACATTTTGATTTTTGCCGTCCGCGCCTACCGCTGGACGGTGTCGCCGGCGCAGGTGTTTTTGTTCGGCCCGGCGGGCGGCTGCCGATTCACCCCGACGTGTTCGCAATACGCGATGGACGCGATCCGGACGCGCGGCGCGCTGGCGGGAACGGCGCTGGCGGCCCGGCGGATTTGCCGCTGCCACCCGTGGGGCGGCTGCGGCCACGATCCGGTGCCGGAAAAGCGGGAAACCGGAATTGTTTTGAGGAGCGCACACTAAACTTTCATGGACAAAACAGGAATCATCGTCATTTCGCTTTGCGGCGTGCTGCTGGCGTTCTGGTTTTTTGAGCAGCCCAAGCTGGCCCCGGAAATGCAGCGCCAGACGGCGGCCCACGCCGCCGCCGCGGCGCAAAACCCGGCGGCGACGGCCACGGCCAGCGCCGCTTCATCCGTGTCGGCCACCAATGCCGGTTTGTCTTTTGACATCCCGCAGGGCGGGACGCCGGAACAGACCCTCGTGCTGACGAACGGTCGCGCGCGCTACACCTTCACATCGCGCGGCGGCGGATTGAAGCTGGTGGAACTGCTGGATTATCCCGAGACGATCTCCGCCCGCTGGACGAAAACCAAGACGGCCAGCGACGCGGTGGCTTCATTGAACACGGGGGCCGCGTTGCCCGTGCTGGCGGTGCTGGGCGATGCCGGACTGGTCGGCGACGGCTCATTCGCGCTGTCGAAAACCGCCGGCGGCGTGCACGCGGAAAAACTGCTGCCGGACGGCCTGCTGCTGACGAAGGAATTCCGCTTCAGCTCGAATTATCTGGTCAACGCCAGCGTGAGTTTGAAAAACACGTCCGGCAAGCCGCTCGCGCTGCCAGCGCAGGAATGGGTCGTGGGCACGGCGACGCCGATGGACGTGGACGACAACAATTTTTATGTCTATGGCGGCGCGATGTGGTTTGATGGCGCAAAGAGCGCGCCGGTCAGGCTCTCCTATTTCAACACCAGCCGGACCGCTTTCATTTTCTTCCCCCGGATTCCCAAAACCGAATATCGCGAAGGCGCGAGCAATGTCGTCTGGGCGGCGGCTGGAAATCAATTTTTCACGCTGCTGGCGATGCCGAAGCAGCCGGCGGAGCAGATCGTCGCGCTGCCGGTGACGCTGCCGGCGTTTTCGAACGTGGAGCAGGCGCCGGGCGCGGTGCCGCCGCAGGGCATCCTGACGGCGCTGGTGTATCCGGCGCAAACGCTGTCGGCGAATTCCAACATTGAGCGGCAGATTATTTTCTACGCCGGGCCGAAGGAATACTGGAGGCTGGCGGACATCGGCGCGGATTTTCAAAACCATGCGGACAACGTGATGGGCTTCGGCGGGTTCTTCGGATTTTGCGCCAAGCCGCTGCTGCTGACGATGAACTGGCTGCACGACATGACCCACGTCGGCTACGGCTGGGTGATTGTGCTGATCACGGTGCTGTTGCGCGCGATTTTCTGGCCGCTGATGGCGGCGAGCACGCGCTCGATGAAGCGGATGCAGGCGCTGGCGCCGGAAGTGAAGGCGCTCAAGGAAAAATACAAGGACGACGCGCAGAAATTCACCCAGAAACAAATGGAGCTGTGGAAGAAGCACAAGGTCAGCCCGGTGAGCGGCTGCCTGCCGATGCTGATTCAGATGCCGGTGTTCATCGGCTTTTTCACGATGCTGCGCAGCGCGATTGAATTGCGCGGGGCGCATTTCCTGTGGGCGGCGGACCTGTCCAAGCCGGACACGCTGTTCATGATTCCGGGCATCAATTTCCCGTTCAACCTGCTGCCGCTGCTGATGGGCGGGGCGATGCTGTGGCAGTCGCATTTGCAGCCGCCGTCGCCGGGCATGGACCAGACACAGGCAAAGCTCATGCGCTATCTGCCGGCGATTTTCATCCTGTTCCTCTACAATTACTCGTCAGGCCTCGCGCTTTACATGACGGTGAGCACCCTGCTGGGCGTCCTGCAGACCAAGATGACAAAGAATTTGAAGGACCCCGCCGCTCCGGCATTGACGCCGGCGCTAAAATCGAAAAAATGACGGCAGGCGATTTATTGGCATTCATCATCAACCTCCAACTCCCAACCCACCATGCCCGCGCAACCCAAAGAAATCCTGGAAAAAATCCTGTCGTCGCTCGGCTTCCCCGCCACCGTCGAGGAGCACAAACTGGAGGACGGCTTTCTGCTCGACGTGAAAACCGATGACTCGGGCCGGCTGATTGGCCGCCAGGGCCAGACGCTGGCCGACCTGCAATACATCACCAACCGGATGCTGTTCCAGCAGGACGCCCGCGCGCCCAAGGCGATGGTGGACGTGGGCGGCTACCGCGCGCAGGCGCGCGAAGTGCTCGTGAAACGGGCGAAGGATGCCGCCGACAAGGTGCGCCGCTGGGGCGACGCGGTGGAGCTGGAGCCGCTCAACGCCTTTGACCGCCGCATCGTGCATCAGGCGTTGAGAGACGATCCCGACGTGGAAACGTCCAGCGTCGAGGTGGACGGCACGGAAAAAAAGGCCGTTCTGCTCCGGCCCCGGCGCTGACCGCGCTTACTGGTCAACGATCTTCAATTGATACTGCGAGGACCAGGCGCTGTTCGGCTTGGGCGACGTGCCAATGTTGTTGTAGAGGTAGTCGAACTTGAAGCGGTAGGTAATCGCGCTGGCCCCCGCCGGCACGGGCACGAAGCCTTCCCAGCGGTTCTGCACCAGCCCCACCGGGCGCATCGGATACAAATCGCCATTGACCAGCACATACGGCTTGATGCTGTCCAGCCGCAGCGACTGCTGCGTGGTGTTGAACTGGACCTCGACGGGATAAAGATTGTTCGGATTCCGCGGCTGCTGCAGCGGCGTCAACCCTGTGAACATCGAGGTGCAGCCCGCCAATAACAGCACCGGCAGGACCGGCAGGAACTTTTTCAAAATCATGCTGCCAGTGTTGCAGAATGCGCCCGGCTTGTAAAGTTGGATTTCAACGCTTGAACCGGATCCCATTTTCGGCTATTGCTTTGCGGTTCTATGAATTCCCAAAGTCAAACTTCACCGGTCTCGAGTCGCTATCGCTGGGTCATCTGCGGACTGCTGTTTTTCGCCACCACCTTCAATTACATGGACCGGCAGGTCATCAGCTATTTGAAGGAGTATTTTTGCCGGGCACAGGACGCCGGCGGCTTCGGCTGGTCGAACACGGACTTTGCCAATCTGACCTCCTTTTTCACGGCGTTTTACGCCGGCATGACCATCATCGCCGGCTGGGTCATTGACAAAATCGGGACCAAAATCGGCCTGTCGCTCTCGCTCATCATCTGGTCAGTGTGCCAGATTGCCAACGCGTTTGTCGGACGATTGGTGATGATGCACATCTTCATCCGCAGCGCGTTTGCCGTGGGCGAAGGCGGGAATTTTCCCGCGTCCATCAAGACCGTCGCCGAGTGGTTTCCCAAAAAGGAACGCGCGCTGGCCACGGGCATCTTCAACAGCGGCTCCAATTTCGGCGCGATGGTGGCCGCGCTGTTCGTTCCGTGGTGCATGGTTTATTTTGGCGACGCGCGCGGATGGAAAATGGCCTTCATCATCACCGGTGCGGCGGGATTTCTCTGGCTGATTTTCTGGTTCTGGCTTTATGAAATCCCCGCCCGGCAAAAACGGCTTTCCAAGGCTGAATTTGAATACATCCACAGCGACAAGGATGAGGTTCAAACCGGGGAAAAGCCGGCCAATGGGTCCATCGGAAAATTGTTTTCCGTCAGCGGCCGGATTCCGCGCGCCGCGTTTTGGGGAATGTTGATTCTCGTCGGCATTTTGACCTTGTTCATCTATTTGATGACCAGCTTGATTGCGACTCACGGCGCGCACCTTTATGTTCCCGGCGGCGGCGTCAAGCAGATCATCAACAGCGTGTTTGTCGTTCCCAATGCCAACATTTACTTCCTGTCGTTTCGCATCGCCTGGCTGCTGGTCATGGCGTGGGTGTGCGTCGCCCTTCAAGTCAAACGCTGGCACGACCTCGGCAAGACCGGCTGGCTGGTTTTCATCAACCTCGTCCCGGCGGTGGGAACCTTGATCTCGCTCGTCGTTCTGGGATTCTTCAAGGGCAATTCCGATTCAAACAAATTCGGCGACAAAGGCAGTCCGGGACTGCTCGGCTACCGGCAGACCTGGTCATTCTTCTGGGGAAAATTCCTCACCGACGGCGTCTGGTGGTTCTACCTGTTCTGGCTGCCGGATTATCTGAACAAGCAATTCGGCATGACCCACGAGCAGGTCATGATGCCGACGTTCATCGTTTATGGCGTCGCCATCATCGGCAGCGTCTACGGCGGCAGCATTCCCATGACGCTCATCAAAAAAGGCATGCCGGTCTACAAGGCCCGCATGCTGGCGATGTTCCTCATCGCGCTGGCGCCGCTGGCTGTCCTGTCAACGCAGTATTTTGGCAACGTGGACGAGTTTGGGAAATGGGCCGCCGTGCTGGCCGTCGCGACGATTTGCATCGGCGCCGCCGCGCATCAGGCATGGTCGGCGAATCTGTTCACCACGGTTTCCGACATGTTCCCAAAAAAGACCGTCGGCTCGGTCACCGGCATTGGCGCGATGGCCGGCGGCCTCGGCGGCGTGGTCATCCAGCAGCTCGCCGGCGGCCTCACCGACGCCTTCAAGTCAACTCCGCAGACCGCCTACCTCGTCATGTTTGTCGTCTGCGCGTTGAGCTACCTCATCGCCTGGGGGATCATGAAGGCGCTCGTGCCGCGGCACGCACCCATCACGGATTTGTAAAACTTCCGGCTGGAAATCAAAAGCCCGTTGAAGCAATCACTTCAACGGGCTGAATTTTTTGCGGGCCAGTCAAACCGGAAACGGAAAATAATCCTTCGCGTTCCGGTAACAGACATCGGCGACGAGATCCGTCAGCCACTCGCGGCGGTCCGGCAGGCGCCCGCTCTCCACGTCCGCGCCCAGCGTGTCGCACAAAATGCGACGGAAATACTCGTGCCGCGGATACGACAGCAGCGAGCGCGAATCCGTCAGCATCCCGACGAACCGGCTCAACAAGCCCAAATCCGACAGCGCGTTGATCTGGGCGCGCATGCCATTTTCCTGATCCAAGAACCACCAGGCCGAGCCGTATTGCAATTTGCCAGGCACCGTTCCGTCCTGAAAGCTGCCGATCATCCCGGCGAACAAATAAGTGTCCGCCGGGTTCAGGTTGTAGATGATGGTCTTGCCCAGCTTGCCGATGCGGTCCTGGCGGTCCAGATAACGCGCCAGCGCCTCCGCCTGGACGAAATCGCCAATCGTGTCGCAGCCCGTGTCCGCGCCCAGCTTGGCGGCGATGCGCGCATTCGGGTCGCGCAGCGCGCCGAGGTGGAGCTGGTTCACCCAGCCCTTGTCCGCGTCGAGCACACCGAAAAATTCCATCATGAACGACGTGAACCGGTCCGCGTCTTCCGGCGAGGCGGCCTTGCCCTTGAGCGCCGCCGAGAAAATCGCCGCGGCCTTTTTCTCCGTGCAATCCAGCGACGGCATCTGGTTCATGCCGTGGTCGGAAAGCCGGCTGCCGTTCGCGTGGAAGAAATCGTGCCGCTGCTTCAGCGCCTTGAGAAAACCCTTGAGCGTGCCGGTGCCCGTGCCGGAGGCTTCGCCCAACGCCTTCACCCATTTTTTGAAGCGCTCCGGCTGGTTCACGCGCAGCGCGTTGTCCGGGCGGAACGCCGGGAACACTTTCACCTTCCAGCCGGATTTGGCGATGGCCTTGTGGTATTCGAGCGAGTCGGTGGGATCGTCCGTCGTGCAAACCACCTTGACGTTCATGCGCTCGACGAGTCCGCGCACGGAATAGCCCGGCTGCGCGAGCAGGCGGCTGGTTTCATCCCAGATTTCCTGCGCCGTGCTTTCTTCCAGCAACTTGGTGATGCCGAAATAGCGCTGCAATTCCAGATGCGTCCAGTGGAACAGCGGATTGCGCAGCGTTTTCGGAACCGTCTTCGCCCATGCCTGGAATTTCTCGCGCGCGGTGGTCTCGTTGCCGGTGATCAGTTTTTCCGGCACGCCGTTGGCCCGCATGGCGCGCCATTTGTAATGGTCGCCGCCGAGCCACGGCTCGTGGACATTTGCAAACTGCCGGTTTTCCGCGAGGTCCTTCGGCAGGAGGTGGCAGTGATAATCAATGATCGGTTGTTTCGACGCCGTGCCGTGGTAAAGCTCGCGGGCAACGCCGTTCGACAGCAGAAAATCTTTGTCGCAGAATTTCATTTTGTTAGATGGCCATGGCATCGAACCCGCCGTCCACGACGAGTTCAATCCCGGTGATGAAACTGCCCGCGTCGGACGCCAGCAGCAGCGCCGCGCCGGTCAGCTCGCGCGCCTCCCCGAAACGTTTCATCGGCGTCTTGCCCATGATTTGCGCCACGCGTTCGGGCGTGAGCACCTTCCGGTTTTGCTCCGCCGGGAAAAAGCCCGGCACGAGAATATTCACCCGCACGCCGGCCGTGGCCCATTCGCGCGCGAGGTTTTTTGAAAGATTATGCACGGCGGCCTTCGACGCCGAGTAGGTGAACACGCGCGACAGCGGATTCAGCCCCGACGCCGAGCCGATGTTGATGATGCTGCCGGATTTTTGCTCGACGAGGTGTTTGCCGAAAACCTGGCACGCCAGCACCACGCCCTTCAGGTTCACCGTGATGATTTTTTCGAACTCCTCCTCGGGAATGTCGAGGAACGGCGTCGCCGAATTGACGCCCGCGCCGTTGACCAGGATGTCCACGCGGCCGAACCTGGCCAGCACGTCGGCCAGCAGCTTCTGCAGTCCGGCCTTGGAAGTGGTGTCGCAGGGGAAAAATTCCGACCTGCCGCCGGCCTTGGCGATTTTGTCCATGCGGGTCTTGGCCTTTTTCGGGTCGCGTCCGACAAGCGCCACCGACGCGCCCGCCCTGGCAAAGCCCTCGGCAATGGCGCCGCACAGTTCGCCCGTGCCGCCAATCACGACGGCCGTTTTGCCCTGAAGTGAGAATAATTCCGCTGGTGTCTTCATCCGTTTAGTATTGAGCATTGCCGCATGCAATTACAAGCGCAACCCGCGCCGGCGGATTTTTTCAGTTTGCCTGAAGGCGTGTATTTGCCCTGCTGTTTCTGGAATCGGCGGTCCGGTCAGTCCTTGAACCGTCCGCGATACGCCCACAGGCCGAGCGCCGGATTCGAGATGTAAAAGATTTTCTCGCCGTCTGGCATCGTGTTCCAGCCGTCCTTGAGCTTGGCCGGATTGTAGCGCTGGGTCATCTGCTTCAAGTCGGCGTATTTGAAATTGACGCCTTCAATTTCCTGCCGCGTGAGGTGGCCGGGGCAATAGGTGATGCTGAACCGGCCTTCCGACGAGCCGTGGATGAAATGCGCCGCCGCGCCGAGATTGTCGCGCAATTCCGGGTCGGCCTTGACCGCCGCCAGCGTCGCCGGCGTGCCGCGGTAGCCGTATTTGCGGATGAGCCGGTCAATCTCCTTGTCCTCGCCAAATTCCTTCAACCCGGGCGCCAGCACGATCAATTCGCCGCCGTCGGCCATCGCCATGCGCGTGCGGTAGATGCTTTTGTTGCCCAGCCAGGTGCTCTTGAACTCCGCCGGGTCCAGATAGACGACGACCTTTTTCAGCGGCTCGTCGAGCATCTCGAAGTTGACCTGGAGCGAGAGCGCCGCCGCCTTGTCGAACGCGGAGGAGTCGTCGCTGATGAACAGGCCGCGCACGCACAGCTTGCCGTCGGCGTCGTTGCCGATCACCGTCTGCACATACACGATGGGCAGGTGCTTGATGAAATGCCCGGAGGCGTAGTTCAAAATCCGACGCACCGGCGTGTCCGCGCGGCCCATCATTTTTTCCATGCCGAACGCCGCGCCGACGAAATGGCTTTTGTTGATGCCTTCCGAGCCGCCCGTGCCGACGAAGATGTTTTTGTTGTAATTGGCCATGCCGATGACCTCGTGCGGGACGACCTGGCCGACGGACAGGATCAAATCGTGCTTGCCGTTCCAGATGAGGCTGGCCAGTTGCGCCGGCCACGGAAAATCCACCGCGCCGCCCGAAACTTTTTTCACGAATTCCGCCGGCACCTCGCCGGCGGTGGTGATGCCGGTGCGCCAGTTGTGGACGCGGAAGAGATTCGGCGGAACGCCGGCGAACATTTCGGCAATCTGCTCCGGCGTCATCGGCGTGTGCGTGCCCAGCGCCGGCAAAACGTCCGTCAAATTCGATCCGTAGTAATCGTAAATGAGCTTCGTCAGCGCGCCCGCCCGGGAATGAAATCGCGTGAAGTCCGGCGGAATGACCAGCACCCGTTTGCGCGGGCCGAGGCGGTCCAGGGCCTGGCACAACCCCGCGCGCAGGTCGTTCAGTGACAATCTGTCATTTGAGGAGCCACGTTCAAAATAGAGCATAATTACCGGTTTATTCTACACGGGCAGGCCGTGATTGGCAACGCCGTGCGGAAAATCTGGCGGCGCGGAAGGTGAACTTTTTCGTGTCGAAATCGCAGGGAACGCCCGCAAGGCCCCGATGACGACAAAGCCATTTTCTCCCGGCAGGCGTCACCTGCCCCGGTGCTTGTAAATGAACACCGAGCGGTTGGTGAACACCTCGTCCGCCTCGTTGAGAATGACCTGCCATTGGCGGCGGCCCCGCTCCAGGGATTGCTTGAGCTCGCCGGCGGCGAAAATGTATTGGATGTCCGTTCCCCAAAATTCGCGCGCCCGGTTGGTGTTCGACCAGTCGGCGTGTTCGTTGAAAAGGCCTGTGATCCAATCCTGCCGTTCCGCCAAATCCACCGACTGCGCCCAATGCCCCCACAGCACCGTGTTCCCGGCCAGTCCCGGAATCAGGCGGCTGGTTTCAACCGTGGAGAAAACAACGTCACCCGATTGGGTCTGGGTTTTGAGAAAGCGCATGCCGTCCATCACGTCGTTGCTGATGTAATAAGCGCCATCCGCATTGTTCCGAACCTCGCGATTTTCGCTGGCGAGCAGATACGCGGGAGTTGAAATAAGCAGCGGCAGAAAAACAGCCGCCGCGACGGCCGTGACCCGGCGGCGCGTCCGGGAATTTGTGAGCCGGTTCAGGAGCAGATCGAGCGAGATCGCCGCCACGATGCACAGGGGGATGTGCGCGCCGAAAATGAGTTTCCGCTGGAACCAGAACGGGAGGTAGGACAACGCCACGGAGAGGACAAACCAGAGCATGACCGGCCAGCAGCGTTTCACGAGCTGTTCACGCCCCACCGCCAGGCCGGCGAGACAAAACAGCAGCGGCAGCCCGAATCCCAGCGCGTAAGTCGCGAGCGCCGGGCTGTCCATCTTCCCCAGGGAATCATGCCGGGAAATGAGCGGTTGCGACGCCGCCACCAGCCCCACATAAACGACAAACGGAATTGCCGCCAGAAAATACCGGGACAGGTAATTCACGGCGGACGCTTTTCTGCGCGCCACCGTGATGAGCACGGCGAAGGTGAACAACAGCGGTTGCGAATAGGGATGGATCAGGGCGAGAATTCCCGTGGCTCCGCCAGCGAGCCAGAAATCTGATTTGCACCCGTCCCGCGAGCCGCGGTCCAGCCAGAACAAGGCCAGCAGAATCAGTGTCAGCGACCACGGAAAGAGCGGGTTCCACAAAAGACTCCAGAAGGTGTTCATGTCCACCAGCCACAAATCACCGGAGAAATGGGTTGGACCAAAAAAACACGCCAGCAATCCGCCCGCGCCGGAAGAAACACCCGCCATGATCGTGGCGGCAACGGATTGAAACCGGTTGAGGCCGAGATAATCCGCGTATTTGAAAAACACGAGCAGGAAGAAAACGACCCCGATTTCCTTCAAGACAAACAGGGCGAACCCGACGTTGCCGTCAAACAGCCAGCTCAACCATCCGGCCATCAAAAAGAACGGGTGGAACAAAAAGGCCGAATGCGGCAGCGCCGTGAATTTCAATTGAAACAGAAAGTGCCCCTGCGCGGCCTGCTGCGCCCAGGCCATGTAACCCAGGGAATCTTCCGGATACGGCGGGACGATCCAAGTGTAATGAAAGCCCGCCGGCGTGGAGAAATAGTTCCACAGGTAAGGGGCGGAAGTCGCCAATACCATGAAAACGATCCAGCCCAACCGGAAGGCTTTCAGACTGGCAGAAGTCCCCCTGGCCGGGGATTCCCGATTTGCGTCGCTGGTTTGGTCGGTCATTTCAGTCATATCCGCGGCACCACCGCCTGCCGTTGAAAGTAGGAGACACGGCGGCGAGTCTCAAACGAAAACGGCAGGACATCCCACGCGCAATTGAGAGATTGCGAAAAAATTTGGACTGGAAATCCTGCCGCCGCCCGGCGTGTGAATGCAAATCTAGTTGGAATCAGGCCAACCCAACCTAAGCGGGCCGCTTTAACCCCATCTTTTTGATCCGCGCTTTCAATGTTGTCGCTTTGACTCCGAGCAATTCTGCCGCGCCGTTCTCGCCCTTGATTCGCCAATGAGTTTTTTCAAGGACGGTCAGCAAGTTGTTGCGCTCGCGGCGTTGCAGTTCGGCTTCGGTGAGAAATTCCGGTTCAGCTTCGCTCTTTGCGTGTGCGGCAGGTCGTGATGTAACAGCCGCGGATTCGGTCACCGGCAAATCGAAGTCCAGTGCGCCGCCGCGCGAAATGATGATGGCACGTTCGATGACGTTTCGCAGTTCGCGGATGTTGCCGGGCCAATGATAATTTTCCAGTTTGGCGATGGCCGCGCGCGTCAGGCGTGGCTTGGCACAGCCCAATTCCCGGACCGACGTTTCAATGAAATGTTTCGCCAGCAGCGGAACATCTTCCATGCGCTCGCGCAACGGCGGCATTTGAATCGGAAAAACGTTGAGCCGGTAGAAAAGGTCTTCGCGAAAACGGCCCGCCGCCACGGCTTCTTCGAGATTGCGATTGGTCGCGGCAACCACTCGCACGTCGGCGCGACGAGTGCGGTCTTCGCCGACGCGCTCGTAACATTTTTCCTGCAACACGCGGAGCAATTTGGTTTGCAAATCCAGCGGCACTTCGCCGATTTCGTCGAGGAAAATTGTCCCGCCTTCGGCGGCTTCGAAGCGACCGGCGCGATCTTTGACGGCTCCGGTGAAAGCGCCGCGCGTGTGGCCGAAAAATTCGCTTTCAAACAAATCTTTCGGAATGGAAGCGCAATTGACGCGAACCAGCGGCTTGTCTTTGCGCCGGCTGCGCTGGTGAATTTCGCGCGCGACCAGTTCCTTGCCGGTGCCACTTTCGCCCAAAATCAAGGCCGAGGCTTCGGTGGGAGCGACGAGATCAATTTGACTGACGATGTGCTGCAACGCGTGGCTTTGGCCGACCAGCTCACCGAAGGCTTTGGCCTCCACCACTTCTTCCTCCAGGTAAGCGTTCTGCATCTCGAGTTGTGCCTTGAGACGCTGGATTTCCTCGAACGCCCGCGCGTTGGCGATGGCAGCGCCGAAGTGATCGGAGAAAATCCGTTGCCAGGCATGTCTGTCTTTCGTGAAGCTGGCGCGGGAAAAAATGACGAGCACTCCCAGCACTTCGCCTCGAAACGAGATGGCCGTTGCTGCGCATCTCCGGATTTTTTCCGTCAGCAAGAACTCGAGCCGGGGAAATTCAGCACGAACCTCATCTGCATTCTCGAGATCGGCCAGACGCCCCTCCGTGGCAACCCTTCCGATAAGGCCGACGCCCAAGGGGATTCTTTCGTTAGTATTGAAGAAGCGCGAGAACTCTTCCGCGTCGGCAGCGACGTGGCTTTCGCAAGCGGCCACAAGATGCAGGCAACGCGTTTGATCGGGACAGAGCGGTCTTTGTGGACAACGCGAGCAAAGGTCGCCCTTGTCAATCAACCAGATTTCCACCCGAGCAATTTCCGGGCTGGATGCACTAACCGCTTTTTCCATCAGCCCGTCGAACGAGCGCTCCTGGGCGATGTCCAGCAATAAACTCGACGCGAAATCGAAATCGAATCTCGTGTCATAGCGTTTGTCGCTGGCGGTTTCCACAGCGGACTTAATACTTCACAGGGGACAAAGTTTCAACCCAAAGCTGGGGCAAAATTTTGTCGGGACCAAATTTTGCCCCTCATTGAAAAAGCGCAGGAACACAACAACTCATTATTCATCAATGTGTTGCAACATTAGATATACCTTGGCACGCAACGTGATTAAGAGACTGCGGTTGGCAACAAAAAAGCAAAAATGAAAAACCAAGTCCAAGAGATCAATGAGCCAGAGTTCGAAGCACAAGTCCTGCGTTCCACGCAACCGGTGTTGGTGGGATTCCTGACGGGTTGGAGCAAACCTTGTCAGTTGATCGAGCCGGTTTTGGATGAAGTCGCTGGAATCTGCAACGGCAACGCAAAAATATTCAGGGTGAACGTGGATGACAATCCCGACTTGGGAACCATCTACGGGGTTCAATCCATTCCCATGCTGATTTTTTTCACCAACGGCATGGTCCGCGGAAAAATCGTCGGCATGGTCAGTTCCAAGGCCATTCTCGCCAAGTTGAATTCGCTCACGACCGAAAACACTCCCACGAAAGAATGCGGACGGCAGCAATAAAACAACCACGCACTGAAACGAAAATGAAAACAGACCTTCATTCCAAACCGGGCAACAAAGCCCGACGACTGATCCCAGTGACCGGGTTCAGCTTCGCGTCCTATCCGGTTCGGATAAACCGCGTGTTTTTTAGGTGTGTTTCCGGCACGGCCATTTCACAAACCAAGTCGCATAGCCTGCGGCGGCGCGTTTTTGGGAGCACACACCCGTGAAGAATTTACAACAGAATCTGGCCACGGCGCCGGACAATCAAATGTCAACGGTATGCTTCGTATGCCAGAAGCCGATTGTGGACAACCAATGGTTTAGCCGTGTGCCGCAAACGAATGGCGTGCCCGATTCCGAACCGAAGAGGATTCTGCTGTGTTCCCCAAGCTGCGCCTACCGATATTTCGCATTTTCGGAAATCGGCGCTTCACAAATTTAGAAATCGAAACGACAACGCACTATTAAACCAAACAAAAAATGAACACAAATCGAAACAATTCACACGAAGAAATCGCCGCGACTGGCTTTGACACCAACAACGGCCGGACGGCGGTTGAGACACCCACCACTTTGCAGCGCCCTGATTCCAACGGCGAAGAAAAAATACCGACGGGCCCGCCACCCAACAAGGGTGCCGCGCAAAAACGCCGGCGGCAAATGCTCGCCGCCGCCGCAGCGCTAGTCGTGGCGCTGGCCGCCGGCGTTTATTACTTCCGGTTCGTCCTGCCGTATGAATCCACCGACAACGCGTTTATCGAAGGCAACGTCATACCGATGGCGTCGCAAGTGCCGGGCCGCGTCGCGGAATTGTTGGTGAAAGACAACCAGGCGGTCAAACAGGGAGATGTGATCCTGAAAATTGATCCGCGCGATTACGAGGCGAGTCTGGCACAAGCCCGCGCCGATCTGACGGCGGCCCGCAGCCGGGTGGAGCAGGCGAAGGCGCAGGTGAACGCCAGCGAAGCCAAAGTCGCGCAGGCGCAGGCGGCCGTGGTTGCCGCCGGCGCGGAAAATCAACGCGCGGCGGACGATCTCAAGCGTTACCAGTCCGTGGATAGCACTGCGGTTTCCAAGAGCGCGTTTGACGCGGCGCAATCGCAGGCGCGCGCGGCCAGCGCCAATTTGGAAGCCGCGCGCAGTCAGGCCAAAGCCGCCGAGGCTGAAGTGGCTTTGAGCACGGCGGGCGTTGAAACCGCGAGTGCCGCCGTTCAACAGGCTGAAGCCAGGCTCCGGCAAGCAGAACTGAATCTTTCCTACACACAAGTCACCGCGCCCGAAGCAGGCCGGGTCACGCGCCGTGTTGTGGAAATGGGCGCGTATATCCAGCCCGGCCAGGCGCTCATGGCGATTGTGCCGCGCCGGTATTGGGTTATCGCCAACTTCAAGGAAACGCAACTGACTCACATGCGTGTCGGCCAGCCGGTCGAGGTTGTTGTAGACGCCTATCCGGGCCGCACATTCAAGGGCCATGTGGAGAGCATTCAAAGCGGCGCCGGCGCGCGATTCAGTTTGTTTCCGCCGGAGAATGCCACGGGTAATTACATCAAAGTTGTGCAGCGTGTGCCTGTGAAAATCGTTTTTGACAACAACGATCCCGCTGCGGGATTAGCGCTTGGCCCCGGCATGTCTGTGGATCCGAAAGTGCGCGTGAAGTAATCACAATCCCTCCGCCGAGAAACAATCTATTGCCCGCAGCTTATGAATGGCGACTTGAACCAGCCTAAAATCAATCCGTGGCTCATCGCGCTCGCGGTGATTCTGCCGACCTTCATCGAGCAGCTCGATACCACCGTCGTCAGCGTCGCGCTGCAAAACATCGCGGGCAACCTTTCGGCCACGGTATCCCAGGCGACGTGGATCCAGACAGGCTATCTCATCTCGAATGCCGTCGTCCTGCCCGCCAGCGCGTGGTTTTCTACATTGTTCGGACGCAAGCGTTTTCTTTTAGTATGCATCGGCATTTTCACGGCAGCATCGTTGGCTTGCGGCTGGGCACCAAATCTCCCCTTCCTGATTTTTGCGTCCATTGTGCAAGGCGCAGGCGGCGGCGCGTTGCAGCCCATTTCGCAGGCCATTTTGTTGGAGAGTTTCCCGCCGGCCAAGCGGGGCGTGGCCATGGCGGTTTACGTGGTGGGCGTTATCCTGGCGCCCGTGTTGGGACCGGTCCTGGGCGGATGGCTCACCGACAATTATTCCTGGCGCTGGATATTCTACATCAACATCCCTTGTGGTCTGGTCGCCTTGTGGATGATCCAACAATTCATCTTCGACCCGGAATACATCCGCAATGCCAAAAGAGGACGGCTCGATACTTTTGGCTTCCTTGTCCTGGCGATTTGGTTGGGCACGCTGCAAACCGTCCTGAACAAGGGACAGGATGAAGACTGGTTCAACTCCAATTTTATTTGCACGCTCTCTGTGATTTCCGTCATCGCGTTGGTCGCGTTTGTCGTGAGGGAATTTAGGACCCGCGAACCACTTGCGGATTTGCGGGTCTTCGCCGACCGGAACTTTGTGCTCAGCACCATTCTCATCTCCGTCGCTTTTCTCCTCTTGTTTGGCATCATGAATTTGCAGCCGCTCATGGCGGGAAGCCTCATGGGATACACCGCCTACATCTGCGGACTGGCGCGAACTCCGCAAGGCTTGGGCGTGTTGGTCTTGACACCGCTGGTGGGAATTCTGACCGGGAAAGTGGACAGCCGTCTCCTGATTGGACCCGGAATGATATTGATAGCGATCTCCTCCTTGATGATGGGGGAATTCAACCTCGATATGTCCAGCTACGACTTTGTCTGGCCCAACTTTATTCAAGGCATGGGCATGGCACTGGTGATGGTTCCGCTGATGACGGTGGCCATGGCCACCATTCGCAACGAGCAAATGGGCAACGCCACCGGGTTGTTCGCGCTGGCGCGCAACCTGGCGGGCAGCATCGGCATCGCTGTGGCGATTGCCATGGTCTCGCGCGGCGCGCTGCGGCATCAAGCCTATCTGACCGCTCATCTGACGCCCTATGATCTGTCTTATCAGAACGCGATGCAAATGGGACAAGCCGCGCTGACACCTGCAATGGGCACGGCACAGGCGGCTCCCGGCACATTGGGAGTGATTTACAAATCAGTGCTGCTGCAATCCAACATGCAAGCCTTCGCGGACGAATACCGCTGGCTGGCGCTGCTTTGCTTTTTGTCCGTGCCGCTGGTGCTGTTCCTTAAAAAGGGAGACGGCAAAAAAGAAGTGGTGATGCATTAACGAGACGCGAACGACCTTTATGAAAACATCAACGTCAAAAGCAAAATTCGCCGAACAGTATATGAGCGCGCCCGTCATTCACAGTCCCCAGTTGCCGCGCAACTTTGAACGAATCCGCCAACGCGCCCTGGCGATTTACCGCGCGCGGGGCGGCGTCATGGGGATGACGTTGAATGACTGGCTGAAGGCCGAGCAGGAACTCAAACAGGAGCTTTAGAAACAAACCAACAACAAACAGGAAAAAATTATGACAACCACCACCATTGACTTGACCCTGGACATTTTCACTGAAGACGGATCGCGCACGCGGTTCCATCAAAACGACGGGCAGATTGCCGAGAGAACGCTGCGACAGTTGGTTTCGCCCCGGCTCTTCAATCCGCCTTTGCTCACACTGGCCTCCGAACACAGCATCAGCGCCATTCCCACCCGGACCATTGACATGATTTGGGCGCGCACGGGTTCCCCACCGGTGCTGCCGCTGCCGGGCGGGTGGGTGGATGCGGTTGAAGTCAACGACGACGCGTTAATCCATCTCGCCGACTTGGAAGCTTTGGCCGCGGCGGAGAACAAACACGTCATGCTGGCGGAAATCCACACGGTCGGTGACTGGATGATCCGCCTGAAGCTGGAAACCATCATTACGGGGACCGTCCAGGAAAAGCGCCAGCTTTGGAACCATTTGTTGGACCTGCCAGCCATTCCGTTTCGTTTGAAGGAGGGCGGGATTGGTGCCATCAACCCCGCGAACATCGTTCGCGCGACCGTGTGTCCGCCGATTGATGGAGTCGCGGAGACAGCGCTGTCGGCGGATTTATTGCAAAGCCTTCGTCCCTGAAAAATTCAAAACCTATCGAGACAGAAATTATGAGACCAAATCGTTTTTCAACCGTGGCGCTGCTGGCATTCCTTGCCGGCGGCTGCGCCAACATGCCCAGCGTTGGCCCGGATTATCACGCGCCAGAAACCAAAGCGCCGACGCACTGGAGTGAACCCCTGGCCGGCGGCGAAACGAATTCCGCTGCGGCGACCGCGGCGTGGTGGAAAAACTTTCACGATGCGGAGCTGGACTCGTTGATCGCACGCGCCGCCAGCTCCAATCTCGATTTGAAAATCGCCCAGGCGCGGGTGCGGGAAGCACGAGCGCATTATCGCATGACCTCCGCCGATTTCTGGCCGACGGTGGACGCGGCCGGCTCTTACGCCCGCAACCGCCAATCCGAGCATCAGCCGGTGCTTGGCTCGTTGCCGATGCCGCCGGGCGTGCCGTTTGAAAACGACGTTTATCAAGCCGGCTTCGACGCCTCCTGGGAAATTGACGTGTTCGGCGGCAAACGCCGCGCCACGGAATCGGCCGGGGCGCAAGTCGCCGCTGCGCAATTCGGCGAGCGCGAAGTGCTCGTCACGCTGCTCGGCGAGGTCGCCCGCAATTACGTCGAAGCGCGCGGTTGTCAGCGGCGATTGGAAATTGCCCGCGACAACATCCGCGCGCAGGAACAGTCGCTGGCGATTGTTCAAAACCGTTTCACCAACGGCCTGACCAGCGACCTCGACGTGCAGCAAGCCAGCACCGTTCTGGCCACCACGCGCGCGGTCGTGCCGGCGCTGGAAACGGCGCTCGCGGCGTCCATTCACCGGCTCGGCGTTTTGCTCGGACAAATGCCTGAATCGCTGGAAACAGAATTGGCAACCGTCGCGCCCATTCCCGCCGCGCCACCGACCGTGCCCGTCGGCTTGCCTTCGGAATTGTTGTTGCGCCGGCCCGACGTGGCGTTGGCGGAGCGCCAATTGGCCGCCGCGACAGCGAACATCGGCGTCGCCAAAGCGGATTTGTTCCCGAAATTCTATCTCACAGGTGTCGCCGGCTTTGAAAGCATCAGCGCGGACGACTGGTTCAAGTCCGGCAGCCGGTTCTGGTCGGTTGGTCCCGCCGTGCAGTGGAGAATTTTTGATGCCGGGCGCATTCGCGCGAACATCCAGGTTCAGAACGCGCGTCAGGAACAGGCGCTGGCCAATTACGAGAACACGGCGTTGAGCGCGTTTGAAGATGTCGAGAACGCGCTGACGGCCTACGCCAAGGAACAAATCCGCCGGCAGCAGTTGGGGGACGCGGTGAAATCGAGTGAGGAATCCTTGCGCCTGGCGAATCAGCTTTATGCCAACGGGTTGTCCAATTTCATCAACGTGCTCGATGCCGAGCGTTCGTTGTATCAGGCGCAGGACGCGCTGGTGCAAAGCGACCGCACCATTTCGGCAAATCTGATCGCTCTTTACAAATCGCTCGGTGGCGGATGGGAAATTGAATCCAACACTCAAGCCATCGCCCAGGCGACTCCACAAAACGATTTACGCCAGAATTGAAAGGTGAAACCGCGCCCAAAAGGAAACAGCAACATGAAAAAACAAAGCAAGACAATCGAGATTGCCAGTCCACCGAGCAGCGAAGACCTGCCGGCCGTAGTTAAGATCAATCTTCTCCCCCGGAATGAAGGATTGGGCATGCAAGCCAATGCGACCCCTTGTTTGGAAAACCTTCGCTATTGTTGCGCTGGCGGCATTTGCAGGCCGCATCGGTGCATCGCTATTCAAAAACGCAAAAACTCGCCGCCCGGTTGCCGCTCACTGAAAGGAAAATAATTATGAAACTGAATCTTTTATTGCTTCTAGCATTCCTAACCATCATGGCCGGAGGTTGCGCCACCGGTCCAAATTACCATGGCCCCGATTATAGATACCCAGACTGGCGGATAAACGCCGACGGTTCGGCGCGCAATTGCCATGGTCCTGGTAACAATGAATCCCCGGAACACTTCCCGCCGGCGCTTTGGGACAACGTGCCTAACAGCGGTGAAACAAATGCCCCGGTGTCTCCCATCGCTTGCCGGAAAAGCTTCCACGGCGCCGAAACCAAACACGGCGCCGAAACCAAAACATGAAAATAAATAGAAAGACTATCACAATGTTATACTACATAAACCCAGTTGAGGAAGATCAATGTGTGTTCATTACTTATGAGGGTGAGATGGTAGCAGCCGAAGCTGAATCCGCCCGACATGAAGTAAACGCGTTACTGGGCGTAATGCGATGGAACCGCATAGTGGTGGACATAACACAGTTACAATCCATCCCCACAGCATGGGAACTGTTCTGGTTTTCCGAATGTCTGTTTTCAGACCTGCCTCGGAACGTTCGGATTGCGCTCGTGATTCGGCTGGATCAAGCCAGGCACGCCCGACTTGTAAAGAATATCGCCCGAAATAGGGGTGTGATTCTAGGCTGTTTTGCCGATGCAGAGGATGCCTTGGCTTGGGTGAATCCAGTGAACCCTTTCGTTGCAACTGCTCTGGCGGCGTCTTTTTGAGAAGGAGGGAAATGTGAATGCTTTAGTCTTCCTGTTTGTGGCTGAATCGTTTGTCTTCGGCGCGATGTGGCACAACAAGTCGGCGCGATCTGGAATGGAACACGAAAGTGAAAGACCGGACCCGGCAGTCTTGTTCTCCCGTATCCGTCCACAGGACATCGCCAATCGCGCCTCGTTACCGGGAAAAGCCAATGGGAGCCGCGAATGTTCCCTGGGAGAAGCGAGACTCCTATTTCCATGAGACCCAAGTGCCAAGTCATGAACGTATCCCGTTCCAACAACACGGAGCGGACGCGCCAGATGATTCTTGATGCCGCGCTTCGCCAGTTTGCCGCTCATGGCTACGCCGGGGCCGGCACCCAGGCCATTATTGAGGCGTCACAAGTGACCAAGCCGGTGCTTTACTACCACTTTGGCAGCAAGGCGGGCTTGTTTCGGGCCGTCGTTGACCGGGCCGAAAATCAGTTGCTGGATTTGATTTCAAGGATCAAGGGCGATGCGGAAAACACGCCCGAGAGGCTCGTGGAAATCTGCGCCGCGATGTTCCAATTTGCCTGCGACCGGCCGGAGGTCATGAGTCTGGCGGTTGCCCTCTTGCTTCAGGCCAAGGAACAAGGCCCGCCACACAAACATTGTTTTGGCAAAGCGCAAAAACGCCTTGCCGTTATTCAGGATGTCATGGAACAGGGAAAGATGGGAAGGGCCCTTCGCAATCAATTTGACAGCCGGCTATTGGCGGTTGGTTTTCTCGGCATGGTCCACCTTCACATCCTCTTTCGCCTGGCGGACCCTCGCCGACTTTTGACCAGAAGCACGGCCGAACAGGCGGTTTCTTTGTTCCTGAAAGGAGCGGCAAATGGAAAATTACAGCCTTTCCCAATCAACACACACAAATGAAAGGTTCAACGATATGAAAACACGAAAACAAAAACACGTCGAGCAGGTTCAAACTGCGCCAACCATTCATACACCCAAACTGCCGCCTTCTCCGGAACAAATCCGTCAGCGCGCCCACGAAATCTATCAGGCGCGGGGCGGAGCGAAGGGCCGCGAACTGGACGACTGGCTTCAAGCCGAACGGGACCTTCAGGCCGGCAAAAATCCTTTTTTCACCGATTGAAGCCATGTCTTATTACATCATTTCAACTGACCATTGCGTGTTCCTCACCTGCGAGGGCATTTCTTCCCTGGATGAAATGACGGCAGCCTGGAGGGAAGTTCGAGACGAACTGGCCCAAAAGAGCTTGAACCGGGTTTTGGTGGATGTCACCGCCCTGCGAACCAATCCCACGACAGGAGAGCTTTTCGATCTGGCAAAGCTCTTTTGGCACGATGGCTCTCCTGGGTTCGGACGGATTGCATTAGTGGTCCGGTGGGATCAATCGAGGTTGGCCAAATCGCTTGAAATGCTGGTTCGGACTCTCGGGATGTGGCTGACAGTTTTCGTAAGCGAGGAGCAAGCCGAGGCCTGGGTTTTGGAGGGAATACGGGATGAACAAGCAGTCGAAGCCTTTGCACAATGAAAACAACACTGCAAAACCAAAGAAAGCGATATGAATAGCACACTCGATGCAGTCATGAAACGGCCGGCGAGATCGCCCTATTCGGCGAAGCGAATGGCCAAACCGGTCAACTTTTATTGCCACGCCACGCCCGACGCCGAATCCGTGAGGTTGGTGGGGGATTTCAACAATTGGGACATGACCTCGTTACCGATGCAACGGCAGCCGGACGGCTGTTGGTTTGTCCAGGTCCCGCTGACACATGGCCACCACCAATACATGTTTCTGGTGGACGGCAAGCCGGAACTGGACCCGCGCGCCGCTGGATTCGTTATCGGGTTGACACCTTTTGGCAAGGTATCGGTCATTGCCGTGAGTTGAAAGAGAGGAGAAAGGAAATTTTCGATGTCATACTTCATAAATCCCGTCGGAGAAGACCGGTGCGTCTTCCTGTCATACGAAGGCGAGACGCCGGCCGTGGAGCTTTCCGCGGCCCGTTACGAGGCGGACGCCGTGCTGGACCGGCGCCATTGGCACCGCTTGGTGGTGGACGTTACGCAATTGCAGTCTGTGCCCACAGCCATGGAACTCTTCGATTTTGCCAGCGGATTATCCTCGAACATCTCCCGGACGAGGCGCGTGGCGCTTGTGGTTCGGCCTGAGCAGGAGCGTCACGCCCGACTGGTTCAAGAAGTCGCCCGCCGCGGACGCGTGTCCCTCACCTATTTTTTCGATCCGGACAAGGCCGCCCATTGGGTGAAGCAATCACCCGGCAGGCAAATCAGCCGGGTAAAAATTTAATCAAACTCTATGATAGCCGTTTCCCCAACAAATGAACGAGCGACCTGCCGGCTGGGTGAAAACTCATCGGTTGGCCGCCGACAAATCTTCTTTGGCGTTCACCGAAACTCCGAGGCCCGCTTCAATCCGGAGGAGTTGAAAACTCCAGGCGAAGATGAGCTTGCGTCGGCAGAGCACGCCCGAAATGACGAGGCCACAAACAGATGGGACGCGGGTTCCGAGACCGACGCGCGCGTCGCAAGCCGAAAGGAATCTTCGAAAGAGCGAAGCGAGACTAGCATCACGCTCTACATGCGGGAAATTGGCCGGGTCAAACTGCTCACCCGGCAGGAAGAAATCGAACTGGCTGCCCGCATCAAGAAAGGGGACTCGGAAGCTCGCGACCAGATGATCAAGGCCAACTTGCGGCTGGTGGTTAAGATTGCCCGAAACTATGAAGGGATTGGTGTGCCGTTGCTCGACCTTATCAGCGAGGGAAACATTGGCTTGATGAAAGCAGTGGAGCGGTTTGATCCGGGCAAGGGCGCCAAGTTGTCCACCTATTCCGCATGGTGGATCAAGCACGCGATCATCGAGGCGTTGGCCCACCAGTCAAAGGCGACGCGCGTGCCCAGCTATGTTATGGACCAGCTTGGCAAAATGGGCCGGGTTTCCGCTCGACTTCAGGAGGAATTGGGCCGGGAACCCACGGACGACGAATTGGCGGCGGAGTTGGGAACCTCCGCGTCCCGGATCACACTGATGCGAACGGCGGTCATGCATCCGGTGTCGCTCGATGCAGAAATGGACGGTGACGGCTCGCGCAGCTATGCCGAGGTCATTGCGGATGAAAAGGCCGTGATGCCCTGCCTGCAACTCGAAAACGAATCCGTCAGAGCGATGGTGCGGCAAGCGATTGAAACGCTGACCGGTCGGGAGAAGGCCGTTTTGTATTCACGCTTTGGGTTAAACGGACACGACCCAAAAAATTTGGAAGAAATCGGAAAGGAACTCAACATCACGGACGAACGCGTGCGGCAGATACAAAACGCAGCCTTTGTCAAGCTCCGCCGCCGGCTCAAGGATTTTGAACAAGGCCTGATTTGCGAAGAAGGCGGCAATGGAAATATCAGATGAAAAATCAGCCCCAAAAACCATGAAGTCGAAACTGCCAACTTTCTTGCTGCTGCTGGCGCTCCTTTCCGGGCGTCTATATGCCCAAACCTCGGCGTCGAATCCACCTGCGGAAAAATTGCAGCCCGGGCAGATGCCTTATTTCGATGCGGTGCCCGATCCGATTGAAGGTTTCAACCGCTGTTCATGGAAGGTGAATGACTGGCTGTTCCGTGACCTCTTCTATCCCTTGAGTTTTGGCTACAACTTTGTGGTGCCAAAGCCGGTCCGAACCATGATCAATCACGGCGGGCATAACCTGACTTATCCGGTGAGGCTCTTCAACAATTGCTGCGAGGGCAGATGGCGTGGCGCGTGGGTGGAAACGGAGCGTTTCGGCGCCAACTCCACCGTCGGGCTGGGCGGCCTTTTCGATCCGGCGACGCATTTGAAGATCGGGCGATCCGACCGGGATTTCGGCGAAACTCTGGGCCAATGGGGTTCCGGGCCGGGGTTTTATCTGGTGCTACCGCTTCTTGGTCCGAGCAATGGCCGGGACGCGATTGGCAAGCTGGTGGACATGCCATTGGACATTTGTTTTTGGATTGGGGTCGCGTATCCGCATGAAGTCTGGCCGGAAGCCATCCAGCCGGGTGTCGGGTTCAACAACATCAGCGGCAATGCGCGGGACTACAAGCGCCAGCTTGATTCGTTCACGGATCCCTATGAGGCGATTCGCACGCTTTATTCGTTGAACCGCCAGCGGCTCATCGTGGACTACATTCCAAGTTACGACACCAATGACAATCCGAATCCCACGATCCGCGCGGTGCTGTTCAAGCCCGTTATCACAAATTTCGCGGACCAGGCTGTTACCCGCAAAGTCGTGGTGCCGGCCACGGGAAAGAAACTGGCTTACTCCTGCTGGATGCAACCCAAGCCGGCCCCGGTGGTGTTTTACATTCCCGGACTTGGCGCCAGTCGGTTTGACCGTTCCACGCTGGCATATGCGGACATGATGTATCGGCACGGTTATTCCGTGGTGGCCTTTTCGAGTCCGTTCCAGAAGGAGTTCATGGAATCGGTTTCGACGATGCCGCTTCCAGGTTACGCCCCGGCGGATTGCGACGACGTGGTGAACGCGCTGAAATTAATTTCGGTCGACGTGCGGAAGTGGCAGGGCGACAAAATTACTGGCACCAGCCTGACCGGCATTTCCCACGGCGGCTTTTTCACTTTGATGATCGCCGCGCGCGAAGCGGCCGGTGAACTTGGCGGCCTGTCCTTCGACCGTTATGTCGCGGTCAATCCGCCCCGGCAACTGGCCCACGCCGCGCAGTTGCTGGATGAAATGTTTAATGCACCGCTCGCCTGGCCGGCGGATGAACGGCGCAAGAAGATGGAAGTGGCCGTTTACAAAGCCTTGTATTTTGCGGACAACGGTCTGGATGTATCCGGCAACATTCCCTTGACGCGCACCGAGTCCGACTTTTTGATCGGTCTGACCTTCCGCTACACGCTGATGAGCGTCATTGTGGACAGCCAGCGCCGGAACAACTTGGGCGTCCTGAAAGTAAATCCGGCGAAGTTTGTCCGGCAGGATTCCGTCCGCGAAATCCGGCAGATCAACTACGCCGAATACACCGAACATTTCGTGCTTCCCTACCTGATCAAGAGCGGGCGCGTGACGGGCCGTGAACAAGTGCTCGCCAACACCGATCTTACCCAAAGCACGGAATTGCTCCGCAACAACCCAAAAATCCGCGTGCAGATTTGCGAGGATGACTTTCTGCTGACACCGACCGACCTACCATGGTTCCGTTCCACGTTTGGCGACAATCTTACCGACTATCCCGTCGGCGGGCATCTGGGAAATTTGCACATCCCCGTGGTTCAGGAAAAGTTGGTGCAACTGTTTCAACAAAAAACGGATTAGCGATGAACCTGCCGTTCTCCATCTTAAGGCGCTTACTGCCAATCAAGCCCTTTGCGGCGCTCGTCTTTTCCGGGCTGCTCGCTAATGGCTGTGCGCACTATCCCGTCAATGCGCGGTTGAAAGCCGTGAATCCGGGCACCGGCTACCGTTTCGAAAACGTCGCGACCCAGACAAACTCCGATGATACTTCGCTGGTGTTGGCTTTTTCCGGCGGCGGCACTCGCGCGGCGGCTTTGAGTTATGGGGTGCTTCAAGAATTGGCAAAAACGGAAGTGGGACAACCCGGCAATGAGCATCGTTTGTTGGACGATGTCAAAATGGTTTCTGCCGTTTCCGGCGGAAGCATCACTGCGGCCTATTATACGCTCTATGGGGACCGCATCTTTTCGGATTTCGAACCACGATTTCTAAAGAAGCGCGTCCAAACCGGTCTGCTGCTGCGACTCTTGTCCCCATGGAACTTGGCGCGAGTGGTTTCGCCGAAATATGGCAGCAGCGATTTGGCAGCGGAATACTACTATCATTTGCTGTTCAAAGGCGCGACGTTTGCGGATTTGACACCACAACCTGGCCGGCCTTTCCTCATCATCAACGCAACGGATTTGGCCATCGGTGCCCGCTTTGAATTTACCCAGGACCAGTTCGACCTGCTCCAGTCCGACTTGTCGAAATTCCCCGTCGCGCGCGCGGTGGCGGCATCGGCGGCGTTCCCGCCCTATTTTGGGCCGGTGGTTCTCAAGAATTATTCGGCGGAGCATCCCGCGCCGGAGCCGGAATGGATTCAATCCACATTGTCCAACCCGACGGCCTCCAGCCGACTGAAAGACCTCGCGTTGCAGGAACGTTCTTACGTTGACGGCGACCGGCGAAAATTCATCCACCTGATTGACGGCGGAATCGCCGATAATCTTGGCCTGCGAGGCCCCGTGGAACGGGCCATCAAGCTCGAAGAATCGGTAATGACTCCGCAAGCTACCGTCAAAATTCCGCGACGACTGGCGATTATTGTCGTTGATGCGAGCAGGGAACGGGACTACGGCTTGGATTCGAAAGACCGGACGTTTGGACTGGGAACCGTGATGGGCTCCGTTGCGCAGGTCACCGGGGACCGCTATTCGTTTGAAACCATTGAGCTGTTTCGGGAAGTTTCGGCGCGTCTGGATCGCGAGCGTGAAGCGGCCCGCGTCCGGGACGGAAGTTCGCAGTCAGCCAAAATCGAGTCGTATATCGTCGAACTGCATTTCAACCAGTTGGCCGACGAATCCGACCGCCACTTTTTCAATTCCGTGCCAACCAAGTTGCAACTTCCTTCAAAGACAGTGGACCGTTTGCGCCAGTTGGCCGCCCGCCAGCTTGCCGACAACGTGGAATTTAAACGATTGGTCTCTGATCTGCGGAACCAGCCAATCAAACCGGATTCACCCGCCCGACTCTCCGTCGCAGCCGCGAAAGATGCAATGCAAATGACAAATCCATGAACACCACACCTACGGCCCCTGCATAAACACTGAAAGGAATTTCCCAATGTCATACTTCGGAACCTCTGCGAAACGGGGCATTGACTGTCTGATTTGATATCTGTGCATTTTACAAATGTAAAATTGTGTTGGCCGTGTCGGCTGGGAGTGATTCAGCACGCCGATGTTGGTCGGTTTCAGCC